>ERZ827458.812-NODE-812-length-33305-cov-4.830677_pt1 | contig 33305 bp, 27 predicted proteins | sample MGYA00519706_ERZ827458 | MGnify/ENA primary metagenome ERZ827458 (study PRJEB31778, sample SAMEA3449309) | human gut metagenome | biome: human gut; feature: human-associated habitat; material: faeces | place: United Kingdom | collected 2010/2012 ...
CTTTATTTGTTGTCAGCAGCCCCCGTTTCGTGGTCTGCGTGTAGTTCCTTGTAAAATGACCTAAATATTGGTATTAAATATTATGGGACAGTTCTAGGTTATGAAAAAGGTGTTGAATATATTAATAGTGGTGAACAGGCTAAAGTTATGCAAAAGATTATTAATATTGCAACTATGGTAGGCGTTATTGTGATTGGAGCATTGATTGGTTCATATGTGAAAGTCAATATAGGTACTGAATTAAAAGTTAATGAAACAGTAGTCAGTATTCAACAACTATTAGATGGAATTATGCCAAAGTTATTGCCATTATTATTAACTGTTACTTTATATAAAGTAAATACAAAAATGCCAAGAAAATATCTAATCTTCTTGATTTTCGGGTTACTCATTGTTGGAACTATACTAGCGACGTTAGGGGTGTTGGCATAAATGAGCTTGCATCTATTTATTGCCAGTCATGGTGAATTTGCTAAATCAGCATTAGCAACTGCAGAAATGATTATTGGAGTAAAACAAGAACATGTAGACACAATCTGTGTATTAGAGGGGCGTTCTTATGATGAATGTTTAGAAGAACTCCAAAAAAAGTATGAAGCTATAAAAGAAGATGTAGATGGGGTTGTTATTTTAACTGATATCTATGGAGGAACACCAGCAAATATTGCTAGTTATCTTGCTTTATCAACCCCACGTGTCCAAGTTTTTTCTGGATGTTCAATACCTATTTTACTAGAATATTTATTGACTCAGCCACAAAGTTTAGAAGAAGCAGTTGAAACCATTGAAAGTGCTGGAAGTCAAGCAGTTATCAATATTTCACAAAAATTAGAGGAGGTAAAAGACAATGCCAATAGTATCGACACGTATTGATGATCGTTTAATTCATGGGCAGGTGGCCACTTCATGGTTAAGTCATGTTGGGGCCGCGCAGGTTATTTGTGTTAATGACAAAGCAGCTAAAAACCCTGTGCAGGCACAGGTTTTAAAGATGGCAGCACCTGAATATATTGTTCACGTTTTTGGAGTTGATCAATTTATAAAGATTTATCAAAAAAGTCCAATCAAAAAAACAACATTCTTAATTTTAGGAAGTACATTAGATGCCTTAAAACTAAAAAAAGCAGGTGTTGATATACAAAAAATAAATTATGGTGGGATGCGTTCAGCTCCTGAAAGAACAATTACTTATGCTCATGATTTATGGTTTACTCAAGAAGAATTAGAAGCAATAGATAGATTATTTGAAAATGGTGTAGAGGTGGAATATCAAGTTGCAGCGTACGATTCACCTACGGATTTAAGGGAATATATAAAGAAGGTCAAAGGATAAAGTTATGAATATTCGTTTTGTAGAAGCATTTTATAAAAATGATACAGAGAATGAATTATATATCCATACGGATGAGATTCTCCCTCATTATCAGGTTTATTGGACATATGAAAACACTCTTCAAACACATCATAGGAACTTTCTTTTTGAAAATGATCAAAAACAAGTTCAGTTTGAATTTGTCTATCCGAAACATAAGCGTGTATACTTTATTATTCACTTTGATAATGGAATAGAACTTCTGTTTGGTCACCGTATATTACCCATTGATGGTCTCTATAACTGTCGAGACATTGGAGGTTATTTAACCGATAGCAAAAAGCGTATCAAATGGGGGAAATGTTATCGTTCAGATTATTTGTATTATTTAAAAGATAGTAGTTTAGATTATATGATGAATTTAGGAATTCAAACTATCATTGATTTTCGCTCCCTTAAAGAAATATCTGAAAGTCCCAATCGTCATATCAATGAAAAACAAACTTATGTTTGCGACCCCAATGCCCAAATTGCAGAAATTGCAGGAGTTCTACAATCAGGAGAAACGAAAAATAGTGAACAAGACATGGCTGAATATGCAAGACATAAAGTTGCTGAAGGTGTTCTTAATGGTGATCAAAAAATGATTGATCAGCAAATTCGTTTTACAACTGAAAAAATTAGTCAAGAAGCATTTTCAAAGACTATTAAAATATTATCAAACCCTCAAAATTGCCCAAGCTTCCAACATTGTCGTGGTGGTAAAGACCGTACTGGATTTGCCCTCATGTTATTGGAAGGGATATTAGGTGTTCACAAAGAAGATATAGTTTATGATTATTTATTAACAGCAAAAGCACGTGAAGAAAAGAACAAGTTATATTATAAACGTTTTTTAGAGGAGTCTCAAGATGAAGCAGTTGCTCATTATATGTACTCATTATTTGATACTAAAGAATCTTATATTTTGGCATCTATTGATAAAATACTGGATGAATATCAAACAATTGCTAATTATGCTAAAATCGTTTTAGGAATTACTGATTCTGAAATTGAAAAATTAAAAGAAATCTATCTTGAATAAGCATAAGAAGGCAACTCCAGCTTGGAGTGCCTTTTCGTATTTCAAATGAAATTAGATAGGTTATATGGTATACTAATAGTAATTTATTTATTGTGAGGAGATTTTTATGTTAGAGTTAGAAACAAGACAAATTAATATTTTGAATATTTTGTTACAACAAGAATATACCTCTTTAGAACAGATTATGATAATCAGTGATCTTTCTCAAAATACTATTTTATCAGAAATCCATCAAATCAATAACATACTTAATCGTTCATCATATCATCTTCAAATTGTTAATCTAAGGGGTAAAGGCTACATATTACAATATCCTTCAGAAGAGAATTGTTTTATAGGACAATTGAAAAAACATTGCTTTTTTTTATTTGAATATACCTAAGCATTCTTCTTCAATAAGTTATGAAAGAATTATATGGTTATTACGTTATTTATTGTATGTTCGGCGTAATATCAAGTCCGAGGAATTAGCTCAAAAAACGAATGTCAGTTTAGCAACTTTAAATAAAGATCTTAGGGTTATTAGAAAAATATTTAAAAATTATCATATCACAATTCAATCTACACCTTATTATGGAATGCATTTAGAAGGAAAAGAACTTGCTTTAAGAAGTTGTTTTCTTGATTATTGTGATTTATATATGATTTATGAAGAAAATATTTTTCCACAATATTTTATGAAACAATTTGGATTACATTATCAACAGTTCAAGCATATCTTTAATCAGGTAAAAGAAGTGATTATGCAAAAAAAGATGATGATAAATGATAGTGGGTTAAAAAGATTATCTCTATATATTCTTGTTTCACCTCTTTTTAGTGAGAATAAGTTATCAGGAGATGACAATGACGTGATAATATCAACAAAGTATAATCCTTTAATATCTATCTTAGAAAAGCATAATCCATTAACAAATTCATATGAAAAAAAGTTATTTACATTGTTTTATCTTTCATTATTAGAAGGGATAAATAATGAAAGTATGGATTTATTTATGGAATGTGTTCCAGAAGCTCTGAAAATGTATGAGAATGGTTTGATAAATATTGAAGGTATGAGCGGTTTAAAAATTCATGACTTTTTACAGATGAAAAAAGTTATTAAGAAAGTTGCATTTAAAATCGCTTTAAGACAAAAATATGGGTTATATCATTTTTCTACCCCAAATTATATTAGACAAAAGTTAAGAAAGGAAATTGCATCTTATTCATTCTCTGTTTATATTATTTTTGCTCTTCATTGTAATGATTCATATCTATTTAGAGATGTGTTGTTTTATGAACTGTTAGAAGATATTTATCAAGTTGTTTATAAATTAAGAAACGAGTATAATGCTTGTCATGCTTTGATTGTTAGTCGTTTAGGGAATTCATTTTTGGACGTTGCAATGGAACGTTTGAAATGGACGATAAGAAGTGTTGATTTTTCGATTTGTAATGAATATGAACTTGCTTCAGTTGATTATAGCTTTTATGATTTTGTTATTGTGTATGATGCGATTGAGATGAATGTAGATTCAATACCTATTCCTGTTTATGAAGAAGACACAAAGAATGTTAATAATTCATCTATGAAAATATGGTCTAATCATGTGGTGAAAAAAAGGAAGGTTAAAGTATTGCGTCCGTATTTGGATAGCCCTATTTACTCAACTATCCTCAATGATTGTGATATTCTGGAAGCTATGATTAATGTGTTTATAAACAAAGGATATCATCTGTTAATGCCTATTTCTGATTTTAAGCAATTACTCAAAGAACTCATATTTGATGACTTATATAATCAATCACCAGAAATCAAAATCATTACATTATATACAAATCAGGATATTGAATATAAGTATTTTGCTTTTAATTTTCAAGAACCAATACAATGTTATGGTGGGCAAATAGGATTATTGCATTTTCTGTTTATGGATACTTCCAATGGACCAATTATTATTAAAAATGGCGACTCTGAATTGCGTAGATATTTTAATGTCTAAAAGAAATAAAAAAGATTATGAATGATTTTAAGCTTGTTAAGCTTATCAATATAATCTAGTCTTTTTTTATTAAAATACTATATTCATATCTTTAAAAAGGTTCCAAGTAGTGCTTTTTTTAAATTGCTGAATTTATATATTTAACGCGTTCTTGCATCCACTCATCATATGTATCTTCATATAATATGGTGTTTAATAATCATAATTTTAGTAGGATTTAGTAGGTAATGATTTTGTATAGTATATCATTGAAATAACTGAGAAGAATGGAACAATCATCTCTGTAAATAACATAGGCAAGCAAATATAATCAACATTGAGTAATGGTAATAAGAAAATGATAATACCATGAAAGCTCGTATACTCTTATAATTGCTGGAGCCATTGCAAGAATTTAATTAGTCGGTTTCATAAAAGTGTTACAAATATGTTGGGGATGAGAAGTGACAATGCACTCCACAGGATACTAAAGAACATGATTGAATAGAGGGCGTACTTTCTGATTGTCACCATTCAATATTTTTCTACTTATTATTTTCAGGGATTATTAAAACCTCAAATCTCTTTCATTCTTTTCGTAACAAGAGGATTAATTAATGGAACCATGATATTGTCCAACGATAGCTATATCAACAATAGAATAAATGGATGTGCTGAGTGCCCTTTCAAAGACTGTAGCAAGATATTGCTAATAAATTGGTTTTAGTGTTGTATTTGAGAAATCCATATACATTTCCTTCTTGAAACATAAAAAACTGAACGAAGGAATAGATTCTAAAGGTCTATACCCTTATCCAGCTAATCATTTTATTGATTTGCTCTTTGAGCAATATCCATTATAGTAGAGCATATATGAATGTCAATTATGTTTCTATATTTTTATCTCACAAAAGCAAGTGTACCTTCTTGATTATATATTGGATTGTATGTAAAGCCATCAATATTTAGTTTTTGAATATCCTCTAAAGTATGTACTTCTTGTAATATCATTTGATTAAGCATCTGACCTCTCGCTTTTTTAATAATCATTGCATTTCTTTTGAATTGATTATCTTTTCTTTCCATAAAATCAATAAAGTAAATATGAGGATGATGCAACATCATTGTGAATTCTTTTGATGCTAATGAAATAATAAAATCTTCATTCTCAAAATGCTGATAGAGAGGGGTATACCAATATTCATAGAGATTTACATGTGGAAGTTTCATTGTCATATCTAAACGATATGGCGTTATACCTGTATTGTACTTTAATGTTCCATAGTAAGCAGACATGATTCTAAGATGTGAGTTAAGATAATCTAAATGATTTTTATATTGATCAAGTTCTAGTTGTTTAAAAACAGTTCCTTGATATAAGGATAATGCAGGATAAGACGGGTATGTTTGATGAAAATAATGATAAACTTGAGTTGCTTGTTTATATGATATTTTCATAAGCTCACATAGAGTTTCATCGTTATATTGTTTTAAGAGTGTCTGGAGATATTGTGTTTGCTCAGGAAAGAATTGTTCAGTTAATTCAAAGCCACTGTCTTTATACTTCATTGTTTTACTTGGTGCGATAATAATCTTCATTGTTTTCACCTCGATAATATTATAAAGTATTTCTTATAATGTGAAAAGAAATATGATATAATCACATCGGCAGGTGAAGAATATGAATACAATCATTATTAATAAAATATTAATGCATATGTTAGATTTTGAACATCGTAAAATTTTTCATTCAGCATCATTTGTTGATTTGAATGAGACATCAATTGATTATTATCGAAAAAAGGTTGAGAAAGCCTTGAATTCTCCAGTTATGAAAGAGTTAACTGTAGGTTCTTTACATGAAATGATGTTAAGAAGTGAAAAGTTAATTGAAAGTGATGAAGAATTTATAAAGCAAGCTAATGAAATGACAGATAAACTATTTGCATTAGGTTCAGTGATTGAAGAGATGCCAAATAGTAATGTTCTTTTTGTGGATTGTTATAAAAATGGAGAAAGACATGTCGCTGTCTTAAAGCTGAATTACCGAATGATTCCAATGAGTGTGGTTGAAGATGGAATTGTACGTATTACGAAACAGCAGGTTTTACCAATGATGGGAGCAGCAGTTGATGAAGCCATTATTATGAACTGTGATCAAAAACAATTGTTTTTGATTGAAAAGAAATATACGATAGATGGAAAGCCTGACTTTTATTTAAATCCTCAATGGATAAAAGGTGAAGAAAAATTAACTGATAAACAAAAGTTTTCCACTATGAAAAAAGTTATTAAAAAGATGGATGATATTTATAATGTTAATGATGGCAAGGCATTGCCACTCATGAAACAAGAAATTCAAGAAAAAATGGAAAGTAATCAGCCAGTCAAACCTTTAGAAATTGTTAAAAAAGTACTTGAAAGAGATTATCAGGCACAGGAAGAAAGTGAAGTCATGTTAAAGGATTTGGGTATTGGTGAGGAAGATCAAATTAAAGCATTAGCTGGAGCTATTGATACTTGTAAACTTGTCTTAGATGATGAGATTGAAGTGCGTTTGCCTATTGAAGAATATTTATCAGGTAGTCATTTAGAGAAGGTTAAGCAACCTGATGGAAGTTTTTCTATAATACTCAAAGATATTAATGAAGTTGTTGTTAAATAATTTTAGTGAACTATAAAGTTCACTATTTTTATTTTTAGTTTTTTGAATACTCTCATTAACAATGTCAATTATCTATATAGATACATTTTTCAGTATATTCATTATGAAATGAAAAGGGGATAATATAGCAGAGGTTGTGATGAGAGATGATTAGTTATAGACCATTATTTGATAAAATGAAAGAAAAGGGTATATCTTCATATGCATTAATTCATAAACATGATATTAACCCAAGAACAGTACATAATCTCAAACATAATAAAGGAATTTCAACATATACATTGGAGAAATTATGTCATATTTTAGAATGTACTCCTAATGATATTATAGAGTTTATCAAAGATGAATAAAGTAACAAGTCTCAAAAACAGACTTGTTACTTTTTGTCTTTTTGGGAGGATATGTGTTTCAATTTATATTTTTTCAAATGATAAATCTTAATGCTTTTTAAAATCATATCATGTATAATAAAACTATACGAAAGGGGTTTTACCATGGCAAAATTAGATAATTTTTTAATTCAGCTCTTTCATGAAGGTAACTGCTTAGAGATGTACAAAGTCTTTGGAGCACATCTTGAAGAAAATGATGGTGACAAAGGTGTTCGTTTTAGTGTTTATGCACCTCATGCAAAGAGTGTTCAAGTCGTAGGGGATTTTAATAACTGGAATGGGGAAGAACATTATATGGAAAGATATACTGATGGAGGTATCTTTACATTGTTTATTCCACATATAAAACAGTATGCTACATATAAATACCGCATTGAGACACCTAATGGTTCATGGGTAGATCGTGCAGACCCTTATGCTTTTTTTAGTGAACTTCGTCCTGCAACTGCTTCTAAGGTCTATAATATTGATGGATTTAAGTGGGCAGATAAGCGCTGGTTGAATAAGCGTACAAAGAATTTTGATAAAGTCTTAAATATTTATGAGGCCAATATTGGTTCATGGAAGATGAAAAAAGATTTTACTGATGAAGAAGATGGTGAATATTATAGTTATGAGGAAATGATTGATGAAATTATTCCTTATGTTGTTGAAAATGGATTTTCTCATATTGAATTAATGCCTTTGATTGAGTTCCCATTTGATGGATCATGGGGATATCAGGCGACAGGATATTTTAGTGCAACAAGTCGTTATGGAAATCCTAAACAATTAATGGCATTTATTAATGCTTGTCATAAAAATAATATTGGTGTGATTATGGATTTTGTTCCTGCACATTTTGTAAAAGATGGACATGGATTACATCAATTTGATGGTGGTTATGTTTATGAATATCCAGATATTAATTTGAGATATACAGAATGGGATAGTTGTTATTTTGATTTAGGAAGAGAAGAAGTGCGTAGTTTCTTGATGTCTTCTGTTCATTATTGGGCACATTATTTTCATATTGATGGTATTCGTTTTGATGCTGTTAGTAATTTGATTTATTGGAAAGGAAATAAAGAAAGAGGCGTTAATGATGGTGCAATTGAATTTATGAAACGCATGAATTCACATATGAATGGCTTATTTCCTGGTGTAATGTTAATTGCTGAAGATTCTAGTGATTATCCTAATGTCACAAGAGCACCACATGCTGGCGGATTAGGTTTTGATTATAAGTGGGATTTAGGTTGGATGAATGATACATTGGCATATTTTAAGAAAGATCCTATTTTCCGTCAACATCCTGATACTCACAACAAGTTAACTTTTTCTATGATGTACTTTTATAGAGAAAATTATATTTTACCTTTATCACATGATGAAGTTGTTCATAGTAAGGGAACAATCTTAGATAAGATGTGGGGAAATAATGATCAGAAGTTTGCTCAATGTAAGACTCTTTACTTGTATATGATGACTCATCCAGGTAAAAAATTAAACTTTATGGGTAATGAATTGGCTGAGTATAAAGAATGGGACGAAAAGAAAGCATTAGGCTGGGTATTGCTAAAATATCCACAACATGATTCTTTCCATAAATATTTTAGTGATTTAAATCATATGATTTTAAGTCATCCTGCACTTTATCAGTATGATTATTATCCTGAAGGTTTTGAGTGGCTAGTTGTTGATGACAATCAACAAAGTGTATTTGCCTATGCACGTTATGCACCAGATGGTGAAGTTTTAATTTGTATTATGAACTTTGTGGGGAATACTCATGAAGGGTATAAAATTCCTGTACCTGTTGCAGGAACATATAAAGAGATCATTAACACTGATACTGATTGTTATACGGGTAGTCATTTTATTAACAAGCGTGCAATCAAATCGAAGAAAGTACCAGCAGTTCATAAAGAGAATTCAATTGCAGTCAATATTGCACCATTCTCAGCTATGGTCTTTGAATTGAAAAGAAATTAAAGGGAGAGAAATGTATGTTCAAAACAAAAGAAGAATTTAAATATGAATTTTCAAGAAGAATTATTGAGTCTTATGGGAGAACTGTAGAAGAATCTCATATTACTGAAAAATTTATGGTTCTTGAAACAATGGTTAGAGATTATGCCTCTGTCAACTGGGCTATGACAAAAATGGCAACAAAAACGAATTATCAAAAACAAGTTCATTATTTTTCAATGGAATTTTTAATTGGTCGTCTGTTAGTTAACAATATGATGAACTTAGGAATCTATGAAATTGCTAAAGATGGATTAGAGGACTATGGAATCAATATTCATGATTTAGAGGAATTAGAATCAGATGCTGGACTTGGTAATGGTGGTTTAGGAAGGTTAGCGGCCTGTTTTATGGACTCATTAGCATCTCTTTCATATCCTGCTTTTGGAAATACAATTCGTTATGAATATGGTTTGTTCAAACAAAAAATTGAAAACGGTTATCAAGTAGAAGTTCCTGATCAATGGTTAAGATTGGGGAATATGTGGGAAGTTCGTAAACCAAAACATGCTGTTGATGTTAAATTCTGGGGTCGTGTTGTTTGGAATGAAGAAACTGGAAAATGGGAACATGTAGATGCTGAATGCGTTCGTGCTGTTCCATATGATATGCCTATTGTTGGAAATGATACAACAGTCACAAATACACTTCGTTTATGGCATGCTGAACCAAGTGAAGAGATTCCTTCAAATAAAGATTTTAGACAATATGCTCAGGAAGTGCGTGATATTTGTCAAACACTTTATCCTGATGATTCTACATTGGCGGGTCGTACATTGCGTTTAAAACAACAATATTTCTTTGTATCAGCAGGTATTCGTGCAATTATTAAAAATCATTTGAGGGTTTATCCTTCGTTAAGTAATTTTCATGAAAAAAATGTTATTCAGTTAAATGATACACACCCTGTTTTAGCTATTCCAGAATTAATGAGAATTTTGGTTGATGAATATGATATGGAGTGGGATGAAGCATGGCATATTACATCACACACATGTGCTTATACAAATCATACTATATTGGCTGAAGCTTTAGAAAAATGGCCTGTATCTACAATGGAATCATTATTACCAAGAATTTATCAGATTATTGAGGAAATTAATCGTAGATTTATTGGCTATGTTAAACAGGTCAGTGATCATGATGATGACTTATTAAATAGAGTTATGATTATTAAAGATGGACAAGTTTATATGGCTCACTTAGCGATTGCTGGAAGCTTCAGTGTAAATGGTGTAGCTAGACTACATTCACAAATTCTTAAGGAACAAGAGATGAAAGATTTTAATTTCTTATATCCAAATAAATTTAATAATAAAACAAATGGTATTACTCATAGAAGATGGTTAGCTTATTCCAATCCAGAATTGTCTGCATTGTTAAATGAAACAATTGGAACTGATTGGTTAAAGCATCCTGAACAATTAGAAAAATTAATGGAATATGTTGATGATTCAATTGTCCAAGGTAAATTCTATAATGTGAAACAACAAAGAAAGCAAGTTTTAGCTGATTATATCTATAAACATAATGGAATTCGTATAGATACAAATAGTATTTTTGATATTCAGGTGAAGAGATTACATGCTTATAAACGACAATTGTTAAATATCATGCATGTGATTTACTTATATCAAGAAATGAAAGTTAATCCTGAATTTAGAATTTATCCAAGAACATTTATCTTTGGTGCTAAAGCTGCTCCTGCCTATTACTTTGCTAAAAAGGTTATTAAATTGATTAACAGTGTAGCTGATATTGTAAACAATGATCCAGAGACGAGTGATTACTTAAAGGTTGTCTTTATTGAAAACTATGGAGTTACAATTGCTGAGAAAATCATGCCAGCTGCAGATGTTTCTGAACAAATTTCAACTGCTGGAAAAGAAGCAAGTGGTACTGGTAATATGAAATTCATGATGAATGGAGCAGTTACGATAGGAACATTAGATGGTGCAAATGTTGAAATGGCTGAACGTGTTGGAGATGACAATATTATTATCTTTGGATTAAAAGATAATGAAGTTGAAACATTGAGACAACATGGACAATACAATGCATGGGATTATTATAATAATAATCCACATATTAAACGTGTTGTGGATTCACTTGTTGATGGAACATTCCATGAATCTAGAGAAGAATTTAGAATGATTTTTGATGAATTAATGAATAGAAATGATGAATATTTCTTATTTGCTGATTTTGAAGAGTATGTCAAAGCACATGAATTGATTGATGCATATTATCGTGACCGTGCTAAATGGTCAAAAATGTGTTTAGTTAATATTGCTCAGTCTGGATATTTCTCTTCAGATCGTACAATTGAAGAATATGTATCTGATATTTGGAAACTAGATAGAGTGAAACGTTAAAAGACGAGCACACTTTCATAGAATAAAAATATTAAAAGATCTAATATTATCATTGAGATAGTTTTAGATCTTTTTTATATTTATGAATTGTTTGCTTATTACACATATATTCAATTTGAAGTATAATGTATGTGAAAAATAAAAATAGGTTTCTTTACGGGAAATCCGATAAGGAATTTTGAACATCTCTAAGAGGAGTATATCTATTATAAAGTGATACAAAGGGATAGATTTATGGGCAGAATCTAAGATAGGTGAGGGAATAGGAAAAGAGTTTAAACAAGGTAAGATGGCTGTTTTAGATGAACAGATTGTCTATAAATATGAGGTTAGTCCTTTGAGTTGGTTATAAGTATGTACAGAAGAACATTTAAAGATAGAAAGGAAATTGATAATACATGAAGATTTTCAAAGAAAAGTTATAAATAAGGTATTTTAATCATAATGTTTTTTAAGCATTCCAATACTTTAATAAATGTGAATGTCAAAAAATTTCATACAAATCATTTTATTAAATGATTAAAGAACTACAGAAATGACTTATATTTTATATATAGGTCATTTTATTTTTTAGGAGTTTTTAGTTTGACAAACTTTGATAGTTTTTTAAGATAGTTTATGTTATACTCTATACATAGAGGAAAAGTGTTCGCTTTATCTCGCTTTTTTAGTTTGAGAAAGGAATATAAATATGGAACCTAATGCAATAAGAATGAAAGCTATCGCTATAAATTTTAATGAAATAAGAGTTTATCTCTCTAAGAATTATTATAATGGAATAAGTAGTAAATTTTATTTAAAAGATTTAGAATCTGATGAATTAATTCTTTTAACAGGAGATGCATTAGATAGTAGTGATGATCCTGATTTTCAAAAATATGCTTTTCATGTTTCATTTCATATGGGAAGAGTCTATAAGATCGTTGATGCTTATGGATTGACATGCTTTTTAGATTTTTCATATCTTTCTATGTGTAAAGAATTTGATGAACTTTATTTTTATGAAGGTGATGATTTAGGAAATTGTTATACAAGAGAAAAAACAACTTTTAAGGTATGGGCACCACTATCAACTGGTGTCATTTTAAAGATTATCAAGGATGGAAAAGATTTTCTTTATCCAATGGTAAGAGGATTAAAAGGTGTTTATAGCTATACTGTTGAAGAGGATTTAGAAAATGCTCATTATTTTTATCTCATTAAACATGCTGGAAATTATGATATCTCAATGGATCCTTATGCATATGCAGCATCATCAAATGGGCGGACAAATATTATTGTTGATTTACAAAAATTATCTATGCCACCACATCAATTGCCACCACTTGAGCATAAAACAGATGCAATTATTTATGAGACAAGTGTTAGAGATTTTTCAATGTCTTCTACAAGTGGTATGAAGAACAAAGGAAAATTTGCTGCATTTACAGAGCCGCATACATCAACTGACAGTGGCAATCCTACAGGTTTAGATTATTTATCATGTTTAGGTGTCACTCATATACAATTAATGCCTATTAATGATTTTGCAACTGTAGATGAGAAAAACCCATCAGAATTATACAATTGGGGTTATGATCCTGCTCAATATAATGTAACAGAAGGAAGTTATGTAACAGACCCTAATGATGGGTATAAACGTGTCTATGAGGCACAACAAATGATTGAATTCATTCATTCAAGAGGAATGAGAGTTGTGCTAGATGTTGTGTATAATCATATGCATGATGTCAACATGAATGCTTTAGAAAAAACAGTTCCACACTATTTCTTTAGAAGAAATGATGATGGCAGTTTGTCTAATGGATCATGGTGTGGAAATGATTTGAATACAACAGCAAAGATGTGTCGTAAATATATTCTAGATATGTGTAAACGATGGCAAGTTTTGTATGGTGTTGATGGTTTTAGATTCGATCTTATGGGACTTATAGATATTGAAACAATGAAGCTTATAGATGCCCAGGGAAAAGCGCTAGATTCTTCATTTCTTATTTATGGAGAAGGCTGGAATATGATGACAGCTTTAGCAGAAGACAAAAGAACAACAATACAAAATAATAGAAAAGTTCCTCATATTGGATTCTTTAATGATTTCTTTAGAGATACTTTAAGAGGAACAAATCAAATGGAAACAAAAGGATATTTTTCTGGTGATACATATAAGACGAATGATGCTATGAAAGCGATTTGCAATCTTGATATGTTTGAATATATCTCACAGTCTATTAATTATGTAGAATGTCACGATAATGCAACTTGTTATGATAAATTCCAGATTTCTAATTATGATGAAGATGAAGAAACAAAGAAGAAGCGTTTAAGATTATTATTAGCTGCTGTCATTTTGTCTCAAGGTATTCCTTTTATTCATAGTGGTCAGGAGTTCTTTAGAACAAAAGGTGGTTTGCAAAATACTTACAATGCTGGTGATCAGGTTAATGCTCTTGATTGGAATCGTAAGGATTTTGAAATAGACACAGTACAATTTGTGCAGTTTTTAATTCATTTAAGAAAGAATAATCCTTGTTTTAGATATGCAGATTATGATATGATACGAGCAAATGTTCAATTAGAAAATATTGATCATCGTATGATACAATATAAATTACATCAAGATGATGGAGAATATCAAGATATTATTGTTTATTTTAATGCTTCGACTGATTCAGTAGAAGTTGATGTTGAAGATGGTTATACAGTATTGCATCATACTGAAAAAGGGAAAATAATTGATGGAAAATTAAGTATAGATGGAGTTTGTATGGCTATACTTGTCAGATAGGAGTTTTTATGAAATTAATTGTTGGTTTAGGTAATCCTGGTAAGGATTATGAAAATACAAGACATAATGTTGGATTTATGGTAATGGATCGTTTGTCTGATGTGATGAATGTTTCTATTTCTACAACAAAGTTCAAAGGTGAATATGTTAAGTTTAAATATCATGGGGAAGATGTTATTTTGTTGAAACCTATGACATATATGAATAATTCAGGAGAGTCAGTGCGTCAAGTTATGGATTATTTTAAGATTGATGTTGAGGATTTACTTGTGGTTTATGATGATATGGATATGCCAGTAGGAAAATTGCGTTTAAGACAAAGTGGTAGTGCTGGGGGACATAATGGAGTTAAAAGCATTATTGCCCATGTTGGAACACAGTCATTTCAGCGTATTCGTGTAGGTATTGATAAACATCCTCGAATCAAGGTTGTCGACTATGTTTTAGGGCGTTTTCAAAAAGATGAGCAGCCCCTGATTGATCAAGGAGTTGAAGATGCAGTCAAAGCTATTGAGACATACTTGAATAAAGGTTTTGTTGCTGCTATGAATGTATATAATTAGAGGAGATAAAAATGAAAAAGATTATTCAAATATTAAAAGATAATCCAGCTTATCTTGCTTTAATGAAGGGAAAAGGCGAGATAGTGGTATCCCACGCTAGTGATGAGGCAATCCTCATTGCTAGTGCTTTTTTCAGTTCTGAAAGGCCAATGCTGATTGTCAAAGAGAGTTTATACCAAGCTCAATTGTTATATCAGGAACTATATCCTATTCTAAAAAACAAAGTTGCTTTTTTTCCATGTGATGAATCTTTGCGAATAGAGGCACTTGCATCTTCCCAAGAAATCATGGGAGAAAGAATTAATGCTTTAGCAGCATTATGTAAATCTCAAGATATGGTCGTTATCTGTCATACACATAGTGTTATACGTCATATTCCTAATCGTGATTTGTTTATGGAGAATACTTTGTCTTTAAAAACTGGTATGGTTATAGAACCTATTGAGTTACGTCAACGTTTAGTACATAGTGGATATCAAATGATTCAAAGGGTTGATGAACCTTTTTATTATTCTAAACGTGGTGGTGTTATTGATGTTTATTCTATTCAATATGATAATCCAATTCGTATTGAATTCTTTGATGATGAAATCGAAAGTTTAAGATTCTTTGATAAAAATACTCAGAGGTCACTAGAAAAAGTTCAAGAAGTGACCATTTTGCCTGCAACAGATCTTCTCTATAGAGAAGAGGAAATTCCAGAGGCTATAAAAGTTATTGAAACATTGAAAGATAAAACAGAATGTGAAGAGTATAAAGAGAATTTAGAGGAAGAAATTTCTATTGATATAGAAGCATTAAAGGGCCATGATTATTCAACTCGTTTATATCAGTATTTAAGTTTATTTTCTTCAACAACAACACTATCTTCATATTTTGATCATGTTCTTTTGATGACCTCTAGCTATGAAAAAATTACAAATGTTTACAAACAATATGTTGAAGAAACATTTTATTATACTCACGAGTTACAAGGTGTTGGAAAAATGATAAAAGGTTTGATTCTTTATCAGGAAATCATACCTTTATTATCTCAAAAACAAATTGACTTTCTTGATTTTAGAACAAATGATAAACAAATTTCTTTTTTAACAAGAGAAGTTCAACTCTCTTTACTTAATGAAAAACAATTGGTTCAGCAGATTAAAGATTATTTAATTCAAAACAAAGTATTAATGTGTCTAGATAATAGTCATCAAATACAAATGATGATTGAGTTATTAGATCAAAATGCTATCCCATATACTATGGTAGGAAATGATGAAAATATCTACAATGGTGTTAATATTTATATGGGTTCATTTAAAACTGGTATGGATTTCTATGAAGAACATATTGTTTTGTTAACAGAGACGGAATTATTTAAAGTTAATTCCCAGAAAAAGAAAGGTTATATTAAATATAAAGATGCAAAAATCATTAATGATTATACAGAATTAAATATTGGTGATTATGTTGTTCATGATACACATGGTATTGGACAATATATGGGTATTAAAACTTTGGAAACAAAAGGGGCAAAGAAAGATTACCTGTATATAGCATATAAAGGTAATGATACTTTATATATTCCAGTAGAGAACTTTAAATTGGTTCGAAAATATGCTTCACGTGATGGAAAATCTCCTAAGATTCATTCTCTGAATAGTTCCGAATGGCAAAAAACAAAACAACGTGTTCGTAAGAAGGTTGATGATTTAGCTGATAAACTTATTGAACTTTATGCAGCAAGAATGAAACAGGCTGGATTTGCTTATCCTAAAGATGATGCATTACAGATTCAATTTGAAGAATGCTTTGGGTATGAGTTAACTCCTGATCAACAAGAAGCAGTCAAAGAAATTAAAGCAGATATGGAACTTCCAAGACCAATGGATCGTCTTTTATGTGGGGATGTAGGATTTGGAAAAACGGAAGTCGCATTACGTGCGTGTTTTAAGGCAATTCTTGCAAATAAACAAGTGGCTTTCTTATGTCCCACAACAATTCTTTCCGCTCAACATTATCATACAATGATCAAACGATTTGAAAATTTCCCAGTTCGAATTGCTTTATTAAATCGTTTTACAACATTGAAACAAAAAAAAGTTATTTTTGAAGATTTAAAAAATGGAAAAATCGATCTTTTAGTAGGAACACATAGAATCTTATCAAAAGATGTTGTATTCAAGGATTTGGGCTTATTATGTATTGATGAGGAACAAAGATTTGGTGTAAGACAAAAAGAACAAATTAAACAGTTGAGAGAAACAATCGATGTTTTAACTTTAACTGCAACTCCAATTCCAAGGACTTTACAAATGTCACTTATGGGTATTAGAGGTTTATCACAAATTGAAACACCACCACTTAATAGATTACCTGTTCAAACATATGTTATGGAAAAAAGTGAGCAGTTAATCAAGCAAGTTATTGAAAGAGAGTTAGGAAGAAAAGGACAAGTCTTCTATCTCTATAACAAAACATCAAATATTGAATCAGTTGCTAATCATATTGCTCGCATGGTACCAGAAGCGAAAGTAGGCATTGGTCATGGGAAGATGAATAAAGAACAATTAGAGGATGTTATGCAAGCCTTTGTAGATAAAGAATATGATGTTTTAGTATGTACAACAATTATTGAGACAGGTATTGATATTCCTAATGCTAATACGATTATTATTGAAGACGCCGATAGATTCGGATTATCACAACTCTATCAAATAAAAGGTCGTGTAGGTCGAAGTGAACGGGTTGCATATGCATATTTATTATATGCTAAAAACAAGCAAATGAATGAGGAAGCATCAAAGCGTTTAAAAGCAATTAAAGAGTTTGCACAATTAGGGAGTGGTTATAAGATTGCTATGCGAGATTTATCTATACGTGGTTCGGGAGATATTCTTGGTGGGGAACAGGCAGGATTTATTGATAGTGTGGGATTTGATATGTATATGAAAATCTTGCAAGAAGCAATAGACGAAAAGACAGGTGAAAAACCTGAAGAAAAAGAAGTTCCAATTCAAAATATTAATATTGAGGGTTATATTCCTGAAAACTACGTTGAGAGTGATATAGAGAAATTGAATCTTTATCAAAGGATTTATAAAGCTCAGCATCTTTCTCAAATTCAATCATTAGAAAGTGATTTAAAAGATTTGTATGGGACATTACCAAGAGAAGTTAATAATATTGTATTGAAACGTAAGTATGAGATTTTATGTACAGAACCATTTATTGATGTGGTCAAGGATACAGGAGAAAACATCCAGATTATGTTAACATCTGAATTCTCTGCTCATATTCAAGGAGATGTTTTATTTGAACTTGTTCATAGGTTATTTACAAAACCACAATTGAAGTATATGAAAAATGAAATTGTCATTATGTTTCCAACAGTTGGACATTGGTTACCTCATGCTTTAGAATTATTAAGTGAATTAAAGAAAATGGTATAAGAAAAAGAAGTCATAATTTGTCAAAATGATGAATAATTGACTTCTTTTTTATTGAAATATTATATATTAAAACTATAAATATCCAATATTTTCAGAAAATAATGAAAAAAATATTCTAAAACTATTTACATTTATGAAAATGATATTTATAATAATGGTTGTAAACGGTTGCAAAGGAGGGTGAGGAAAATAATTTATGATGTTGTTATTATGGGAGGAGGATTTTCTGGGACTATCGCTGCGATAGCGGCTGCAAGAACAGGAGCTTCAACTCTCATTATTGAAAAGAATGGTTATTTAGGTGGTGCTTTAACATCTGCAGGTGTAGGGCCGATGATGACTTTTCATGTTAATGAACAACAAATTATTAAAGGTATTACTGGTGAATTAATTGAACGTTTACAAGCAAAAGACAAATCAGTAGGTCATATTTATGACTCTACAAATTACACATATTCAGTAACACCTTTTGATAGTGAAGCAATGAAGTATGAATTAGAAACGATGTATTTAGAAAGTCAGGGAAAAATTCTTTATCATGCTATGCTGGCGGATGTAGAAGTTATGGATGGATGTATTCAAAGTGTAACTGTTTGCCATAAAGCAGGATTAGAAAGAATTGCTGGCCGTGTCTATATTGATGGAACTGGAGATGCAGATTTGGCATATAAATCTGGTGTTCCCTGTGATGTTGGTAGAAAAAAAGATCATAAGACACAACCTATGACATTAAATATGAAAATTAATGGAGTGAATAGAGAAAAGCTCGTCCACTACATTCAAACACATCCTGATAACTTCAAGCGTATGCACAATGATATTTCAACCATAACAAAAGTTCCAAGGCTATCTGTTATTGGTTTTGAAAAGGAATTTGAATGTGCAAAACAAGAAGGTAGAATTCATATTCAACGCGAAGATGTATTGCTTTTTGAAACAAATGAACCTGGTGAGTTCATTGTGAATACGACAAGAATACGAGATTGTGATCCAAATGATCCTTACAGTCTTAGTTTAGCAGAAATTGAGGGTAGAAAGCAATGCCAAGAGTTAGAAAAGTTCATGAAAAGTGATTTAGAAGGTTTTCAGAATATTCATATGATCTCTACGGGCCCAAGTATTGGCGTTCGAGAATCAAGACAAATCAAAGGATATTATCAATTCACTTCAGAAGATATTCTTCTGGCGAAAATATTTGATGATGTGATTGCCCATTCAGCATATCCTATTGATGTACATAGTCCTGATGGAGAAGGAACATATCATCAAAGATTACAAGATGGAAAGTATTATTCTATTCCTTATAGAATAGTTATTAATCCAGTTATTCACAATTTATTGGTAACGGGGAGATGTGTGAGTGCAACTTTTGAAGCACAAGCAGCGATTCGTACAACACCAACGGTGGGGGCAATTGGACATAGTGTTGGTATTGCTGCAGCTTTATCAGCAAGATATAATCAATATCCAGATGAAATTAATGTTCATTTGATACAAAAAGAATTATTAAAACAAAATGCATATTTAAATATAAAGGAGAAGTAAGATGGTACAAGGAATTTTGATTTTAGTTATTTTCTTTGCATTTGCAGCTTTAATGATGACAAAGAAAATGCAGACAATTATAGCATTGCCTTTAATGGGAATTTTAATTGCATTGGTAGCTGGAGTCCCTTTGATTTCAAATAATCCAGAGACTTATACAATTGCTAATAATGTTTTAGAACAAGGAGCAATGAGATTAAGTTCAGCTATTGCTGGTTTGGTATTTGGTTCATTTTTTGGACAGGTTTTAAATCGTGTTGGGATAGTGAAAGGTATTATTAAAAAGGCAGCTGAATTGGCTGGTGATAAGCCTTTAATTATTGCATTGGTTTTATATGTAGCTGCATCAGTTATCTTTGCAGGTTCAAATGGCTTAGGAATGGTTATCTTAGTTGGTACAATTATTATTCCAATCATGTTAACAGCAGGAATAAGTCCTTTTGCAAGTGCTTCAATCTTATTATTAGCGAATACGACTGGAGGAACATTAAATGTTTCAGGTTTAGCTATGTATGTAGATTTATTCAATTTAGATATTCAAAAGATTTTATCAACAAACTTATTAATTATGGTACCGATGATTGTTGCATATTTAGCATTTATACTTTACCATGTCAAAGGAAAAAGTATTTTAAAGAAATCATGGGCTATGCCTACAGGTGATGGTGCACGTGGACAAAAAAATGTAAATCCATTGGCATTATTAAGCCCAATTGTTCCAGTTGTTTTAGTTTTTACGATGAATTTATCAATTGTTCCAGCAGTTATTATTGGAATTGCAGTTGCTTTATTATTAACATTGCCAAGAAAACCACTACAAGTTATTTCAGCTTCATTTGTTGAAGGTTTAAAAGATGTTGCAGGTGCAATGGGATTGATGATTGGAATTGGTATTTTATTAAATGCTGTTATGGCTCCACAAGTTGCAACAATTATTCAACCTGTTATTAAGATGATTATTCCAACTTCACCTATTGCTTATGTATTGATTTTTACTGTTTTAGCACCACTGGCTTTATATCGTGGACCTATGAATATGTGGGGACTCGGAAGTGGAATTGGTGCTATCTTAGTTGCATCTGGAATGAATCCAATGGCTGCAATGGTTGCATTGAGAGTTGAAGGAATGGTTCAAGGGACATGTGATCCAACAAATACACATAATGTATGGTCAGCAGACTTTACAAAGACAGAAGTTAATGATTTAACAAAAGGAACTATTTTATGGACAGTTGCAGCTGTTATTGTTTCACTAACAATTGCTAGCTTCCAGTTCTTTTAAAAAATAGGAAGGAAATAAGAAATGAGTAAAAAAGTAAGAATTGGTATAGACGTAGGTGGAACATTCACCGATGCGGTTGTTATTGACAATGATACCTATGAAATTATTGCAAAAAAGAAAATACCAACAACACATGATGCAGTTGGTGGAGTTGCCACAGGTATCGTTAATATCATCAATGAAATTTTACAAGATAATAACATTTCACCTCTTGATGTTAACTTTATAGCCCATGGAACAACACAGGCAACAAATGCGCTATTAGAAGGTGATGTTGCAAAAGTAGGAGTTCTTGGAATGGGAACTGGTATTGATAGCAGTACTGCTAAGAGTGGAACACATACAGAAGATATTGAGTTAGCACAAGGAAAATTTTTAAAAGTTTATAATCGTTTTGTAGACTCAAAGAAGTTAAATGAAGCTCTTATTGAGCAATCAATTGAAGAATTAAAATCAGAAGGAGCAGAAGTCATTGTTGCTTCTGAGGCTTATAGTGTTGATGATCCTACCAATGAGTTAAAGGTAATAGAAAAAGCGAATCAAAAAGAAATGTTTGCGACTGGTGGACATGAGATTTCACAACTTTATGGACTTAAGGTCAGAACCAGAACAGCTGTTGTTAATGCAAGTTTAATTCCAAAGATGATGGAAACAGCAAATATGACAGAACAGGCAGTAAAAGATGCAAATATTCAAACACAATTAATGATTATGCGCTGTGATGGTGGTGTTATGAGTATTGATGAGGTTAGAAAACGTCCTATTTTAACAATGTTGTCAGGATTGGCAGCAGGAGTTGCAGGAGCACTCATGTATGAGAAAGTCACTGATGGTATCTTCTTTGAAGTTGGTGGAACAAGTGTAGATATTTCTGTTATTAAAGATGGAAAAGTTATGATTAAAAATGCTCAAGTTGGTGGACATCATACTTATTTACAATCACTTGATGTCAGAACATTGGGGATTGCTGGTGGTAGTATGGTTATTGTGAAAGATGCTCAAATTGTAGACGTTGGACCAAGAAGTGCTCACATAGCTGGAAAAGAGTATGAATGTTTTACAGATGCCAAAAATTTAGTTAATCCAACAATTCAATTTATTTCACCAAAAGAAGGAGATTCAAAAGATCATGCTATTGTTGTAAGCGAAACAGGTCAAGAATATTCATTTACATTAGCAGGTGCTGCTAATTTATTAGGTTATGTTCCTGAAGGTGATTATGCTTATGGTCATAAAGAAGCGAATTATAAAGCTTGGAATGCATTAGGCAATTATTGTGGTATGACTGCTGAAGAAGCTGCTCAACAAGTTATCAAAATTGCTTGTGAAAAAGTTATGACAGTTGTCAATATGTTAATTGATGAATATGAATTGGATAGGAATTATGTAACTCTCGTTGGAGGCGGTGGAAGTGCATCTGTTTTAACATATGCATTAGGAAAAATATCTGGGCATAAAGTACAGATTGCTAAAAATGCTCCTTATATTTCAACTATAGGAGTAGCTTTAGCAATGGTTAGAGAACAGATAGAAAAAACTGTTGTCAACCCAACTGATGAAGATATAAAAAAAATAAGAGCAGAAGTTATTGAAAAAATTGTTAAATCAGGTGCAAATGAAGATACAGTTGATGTTATGATTGAAATTGATGCACAAAAGAATATTCTTTCTGCCATAGCAACTGGTTCAACAGAAATGCGTTCTAAAGACTTAAATCAAGCAGCTTTAACCATAGAACAAATGACCAAAAAAGCTAGTGAAGCTATGAATATTGATACAGATTCTATGCAATTTATTCAGAATGTAGCTAGATGGAATCTCTTTAATGCACCAATAGAAAAAAAGAGTTTATTTGGCTTGATGAAAAAAAATATGAATCGTCTCTGTGTCTTAGATAGAGAAGGTGTTGCACGTTTACGAAAAGAAGGTGCTTATTATCTCGTTTTTCCTAAATCAGCAATTCAGAGTGATTTTATAGATTTTATGAATGATTATACAGTTTATTCAGATGCGAATGATACAATACCTAAATTATTCTTGTTTTATAAAGAAAAAATGTTAGATTTAACTGGGATACAATCTCTTCAACAAATTTTATCAATTATGGAAGTAGAGTTAGAATTTGTTTTAGAAGATGACCAGATTATAGCTGTTGCATATCAATAGAAAGGAGAAATGAAAAGTGATTGAATGGACTCATGTGGATGATCAACTGTTAGCTTATGGAACCCTTAAGAATGATTTATTGTTTCATAAAATACCTAAAGAAAATTATCTCTATTATATTAATGAATCATTAAAATTAGGAAAACAAAAAGCGAAAACATATAAATATTTGAGTGTTGAAGAACTCTGTCAAAAAAATCATATTGAAATATCCTATAATAAGCAAAGTGGAAAATTTTATGGAGTTCAATTTCGAGCTCAAATTGAATTAAAAAAAGATTATAGAAAAATAATCTTGTATACGGATTCGCTATGCGAGATGTTAGAGGCAAGTCAAAAATATATTGATGAGCAAATAACATTTGAAGATATTGTTCAAATTCATTTAGCACATGAGCTCTTTCATTTCTATGAATATATTGATCAACAACCCACAAATGAAAGATTAGATCGCATTGTTCGTTTTCATTTAGGACCAATAAAGTTACATTCTACTGTTATGAGTAGTTGTGAAATAGCAGCACATGCTTTTGCAAAAGAACTGCTTCATTTAAATGACCTCCCAAACGTTTATGATTATATACTACTCATTCATCAAAAAGAAATGACTATAGATGGTTTCCAAACATTACAAGAACAATGGCGTCGAGAAATAGGAGAATAAAAAATGTTAATACCTCAAGAAGAACTCAAGGTTATTTATGATGTAGATGTTGTTGTTATCGGTGGTGGTGCAGCAGGGATAAGTGCTGCAATTGCAGCCAGTAGAAATGGTGCACAAACATTGCTTATAGAACAACGTGGTTTTGCTGGTGGAACAGGTGCATTTATGCCTATTCCTGCTTTTTGTCCATATACAGATGGTGTTCATATTGTAAGCCAAGGAATTGCTTATGAGATATTAGATAAGGTTAAGAAACAAAGCAATGCTGAGTGCCAACGAATGAATAAGGATAAATTAGACTGGGTTACAATTGATACTGAAGTGTATAAACGTGTTTGTGATGAAATGTTAACATCAAGTGGAGTTGAGATTTTATTTCATACATTGTGTACACAAGTTTTATGTGAAGATGGTTTTATGAAAGGGTTGGTTATTGCTAATAAAAATGGACGCAGTATTATTAAAGCAAAGGCTTATATTGATGCAACTGGAGATGCCGATATTGCATATATGGCTGGAGTTCCTACTCTAAAAGGTGATCAAGATGATCCTACAGTTCAGCCTGGAACAATGTGTTTTGTTGTATCAGGTATTGATAAAGATAAAACGTTAAGTTATATAGCTTCTCAAGATGATGATCAATTTTCTCAACTTGTTACATTGGCACAAGAGAAAGGCGATATTCCTGAAGGAAGAAAACGTGTCTCATCTTTCTCTTGGTTAACAGATACGACTGCATCATTTAATTTTGGTCATGTCTTTGGCGTTGATGGAACAGATGCAATTTCATTAACGAAAGGAAATATTAAAGGTCGTCAATTGGCTAAAGTATATACAGATTTTTTGAGAAAATATGTACCTGGATTTGAAAATGCACAGTTGATTTCAACAGGTGATCAGGTGGGGATTAGAGAAAGTCGTAGGATTGTTGCTGACTATATGATGAGTGTTGAAGATTTTAAAAAGAGAAGAAGTTTTGAAGATGAAATTGCTAGAAATTGTTACTTTATTGATGTTCATTTACCTAATAAGGAGAGTACAATGGTGATGGAATATTTACCAGAGGGTGAATCTCATGGGATTTCTTATCGCAGTTTATTGCCTCAGGGAATGGAAAATCTAATTGTAGCAGGTCGAACTATTGGCTCTGATCGTCTTATAAATAGTGCTTTGCGTGTGATGCCTAATTGTTTTACAATGGGGCAGGCAGCAGGTGTTGCAGCTTATTTAGCTGCTTTAAAAAATGTTGGTTATAGAAGTATTGATATTCAACAACTTCAAGATTTATTAATAAGTCAAGGAGCTTGGATTTTAAGAAAGAAGTAGGTGTTATCAACACCTCTTTTTGGTAAGGAGAGAGTAATGAAACATTATTTATGTATAGATGTTGGTGGAACATCAATCAAATACGGATTATTAGATGAAGAAGGACATATTATTCAAACACAATCTGTGAAAGCACCTTTATCATTGCTGGAAATGTATGAAGTCTTTGCAAATGCTTATTATCAATATCAGGACTTTCATCTTCAAGGAATTGCATTAAGTATGCCAGGGGCAGTTGATAGTGAATCAGGAGTGATTGGAGGTTCAAGTGCCTATGATTATATTCACGGTCCAAACATAAAAAAAGATTTAGAAGAAAAGTTTAAGATTCCAGTTGAAATAGAGAATGATGCAAATTGTGCAGCTTTGGCAGAAGTCTGGAAAGGTGCGGCTAGTGATGTGAATGATTGTTGTTTTATTGTCAGTGGAACAGGCATTGGTGGAGCAATTGTGAAGAATAAAAAAATTCATAAAGGTGTTCACCTCCATGGTGGTGAATTTGGTTATATGATTTCTAAGTTAGATGCACATGAAAGACCAATAAAAACATGGTCTGATGCATCAACAGTGAATATTTTAAAAGATATAGCTAAAGAAAAAAATATAGATTTTCATTTATTAGATGCTAAAGATATTTTTGATCATTATCATAATGATCCTATTTATGAAAAATATATAAATGAATATTATTGGAGTATGGCTAATGGAATATATAATTTACAGTATGCATATGATCCTGAAAAAATTGTCATTGGCGGTGGAATTAGTATGCGAGATGATCTGATTGATGAAATCAATCAACGATTAGATGTTATATTCAAAACTTTTACACATGCGCATGTGAGACCAATTATTCTTACTTGTCAGTATCATAATGATGCTAATTTAATAGGTGCTTTATTTCATTATCTTACAAAGTCAACAAGTGTATAATGTTAAATATTTCTAATTTTTATAGATTAATAGTAGGAAAGTATTGTATAATGTATACAAATGTATGCATATAGAAAGAAAATAAGGGGAGTGGTATGTAATGAATGATAATAAAATTCCAGCAGTCTTTTCATATATTGCATCAAGACGAAATGATATGACATTAAGAGAAAACGAGATTGCAAATTTTGTTTTAAAGAATCCAGAATTTATTGTCAATAATACAATTACTAATATTGCAAATGAAGTGGGTGTTTCTGAAACAAGTATTAATAGATTCTGTAAGAAGATAGGTTATAAAGGGTTTCAAGATTTTAAAATTGCTATGGTGCAGGGAAGTCTTTATCGAGATATCCAATCTGATCATACTGATGCCCCACAATCTTTATTTGTATCAATGCTTTCTGATTATAAAAAAGTTCTAGATAATACATTTGCCATGATGAAAGAAGAGAGTTTTATACAAATTGTTAAATATATAAAAGAAAGTCGTCAAATTTATATCTTTGACAATCATAGCCCTTTAAATATTGGAAAATGTTTACAGCAAAAATTAAAAACAATAGGGGTTGATGCAATCATTATTAATGATTGGACTTCAATGAAATTATATTGTTCAAAATGTCAAAGTCAAGATGTCTTTATAACTTTCTTTAATACAATGTGTTCAACTGCCATGATAGATGCATTATCTAATATTAATCAAAAATCAGGGAGAAATATTGTCATAACAAGTTATGATTCTCAAAAGATGGCAGAAGTATCAGATGTTAAAATTGTAAGTGCTGATAAATTATATATTAAAAATAAAGATGCTTTTACTGACCAGATGGCTTTTGTATTTATTATTGATTTATTATTTTCTTATTTATTACAAGATGAAGATTTTATGAATGAGAAAAAGAATAGTGATGCAGTATTTGAAATTGATCAGATTTCTAATAGTTATTATTTTAATATGTAATAATCATTTCTTAGAGTTGACTTTAGAAAGTCAACTTTTTCTATTTATAATTTGACAATGAGATAAAAAAGTTGTAATATGAACATTGTTCAGTTTGGTGGTGATAAGATGAATAAAGTGGTGACCTCTAAAGAAGCAATCTTAGATGTGAGTCGTAATATAGCTGCAACCCAAGGGTTAAAAGCAATAAATATGCGTAATGTTGCTAAAGAATGCAATGTTGCAGTTGGTTCAATTTATAATTATTTTCCTTCTAAAGGAGAACTTATAACAGCTACTGTTGAATCAATTTGGTTAATTATATTCCATAATACACATGACTGTTTGCGTTTTAAGAACTTCATAGAGTGTATAGAATGGTTATATCAACAAATGTTAAGAGGAACAAAGGAGTATCCTGATTTTTTCTTTATTCATTCTGATGCTTTTGAGAAAGAAAATAAAGAATTAGGAAAACAGGAAATGCTGAAATATTTTGAACATATGTATCAAAACTTACATACTGTATTAAGACAAGATCATCTGGTTAAAAGACATATATTTGATGATTCTTTAAAAGAAGAAGATTTTATTGAATTTGTTTTTTCAAATATGATAACTGCTTTGTCACATCGCCAAGCATCTTGTCAGGTCTTAATTGAAATCATCAAAAAAGTTATTTATTAGCCCACATGAGTGGGTTTATAAACGATTTAAAATGAACATTGTTCAGATTGGAGTTGAATTATGAAAGTTCAAAAGAAATATTTATTATTAATAGCTGGTTTTGTGTGGGCAGTTGCTGGTTTTAATATCCTAAAATTAGGGCTTGAAGCTTATCCTCCATACATAAGTGTTATTAATTTTATATTATCTTTATTGGTATTTGGGATTTTTATGAAGTTTGTATTCTATAAAATGGTACAAAAACATACCAATAGAATTATATCCTATGAAGAAGAATTACAATTATTTATCAGATTTTTTGATATTCAGGCATTTTGTATTATGGCATTTATGATGACAATGGGTATAAGTTTGAGAGCTTTTCATCTTGTCCCAGATATATTTATCGCTGTATTTTATACAGGGTTAGGTGTATCTTTGCTGTGTGCAGGAATATTATTTTTAGTTCAATTTTATCTAAATATAAAGGAGGAAAAATAGATGCAGGCAATAGTAGAAACATTATTTGATATTGTTTATTTAACAACTGTTATCACATTAGGAATTTTAATGATGAAAGGAAATCGTGGTAATAAACAATATTTCTTATTTGGGATTATGGCAGTACTATTAGGGTTAGGTGATTCGTTCCATTTGGTTCCACGTGCTATAGCACTATGTACAACAGGTTTACAAGATTATACAGTGGCATTAGGAATTGGAAAATGGATAACTTCTATTACAATGACTGTTTTCTATGTCATTTTATATTATGTATGGAGAATTCGCTATCAGGTGACAGAACATAAAGGATTAACATTTGCAGTATATATATTTGCAATCATTCGTATTGTTTTATGTATGTTCCCACAAAATGAATGGCTAAGTGCTCATGCACCATTATCTTGGGGGATTTATCGAAATATTCCGTTTGCCTTGTTGGGATTGTTAGTTATCGTTTTATTTTTTCAAAGTAGTCAACAGAAGAATGATCATTCTTTTCGTTATATGTGGTTAACTATTGTTTTGAGTTTTGCATTTTATATTCCAGTTGTCTTGTTTGCAGATACAATTCCAGCAGTAGGCATGTTAATGATTCCAAAAACCTGTGCATATGTATGGACTGTATGGATTGGCTATAGTGCTATGAAAAGTAATGAGTAATTGCCTTTTTTCATATTTTGATATTTTTTAGAAATTATCAAAATTTTGTTTATAATAGGCATAGGAGGTTTTTATTATGGATACAAAAATAGCTTTCTTTGATATTGATGGAACATTAGTCAATGTTCCTAATGGATTGATGCATCCAACAAATCAGACAATACATGCATTAAATGAATTTAAAAATCAAGGACATAAGATAGTGATTGCAACGGCAAGAGGAGAGGTTCCTCAGAGTGTACAGGATATTGAATTTGATGGATATATTTGTAGTGATGGACATTATATTCGTTTTGAAGGAGAAATATTGATTGATGAACTTTTTAATAATCAACAAGTTCAAAAACAATTAGATATCTATCAAAAGTATAATGGACGCAGTATGTTTTATGGACATAATGGAGAGTGGTGTTCATGTTTAGACGATGAACTTGTCGTTAAACATCGTGAAATGTTCCAAGGAACAAGTGAAAGACCTCAAAATGTTTATGAAAAATTTGATGCAAAGGATATTGAGGCTGTGAGTTGCTGCGTATTGTTTGATAATGCAGAAGACATGTGGTCAGCTTATCATGAATTAGAAAATGAGTTCACTATGGTTCCTTATGAAACAGGTTTGATTCGTATGGATGTCTATTGCAAAGGATTTACCAAAGGAACAGCATGTGAATATCTTTATAAGAAATTAGGTATTGAATATGAAAATACTTATGCTTTTGGCGATGGTATTAATGATGTTGAGATGTTACAACTTGTTCAGCATGGTATAGCAATGGGAAACGCTATTGATGAACTCAAAAAAGTAGCATCGGAGATTACAGATACTGTAGATCATGATGGTATTGCAAAGACATTTGAGAAATATTTTGAAATACCAGTAGAAGAGGGCAGATAAATGCTTTCTTTTTTATTTTACATAAAAAAATACATGTATTGTATAGAAAAGCATGGCAATACTTTATATGTTAGTTATGAATCATAGGTTGAATTTTTATACCAATATATGGTAATATAAACCTTGTACGTAGTAGGACATATATCGTTTATAGAAGGAGTGGGTAAATATACAAACTCAAAAAAAGATGAATCGAACAACACTTTTATATATAGCGGTTGTTGTAACGACGCTCACATATATTATATGGCGAGCGCTTTTCACTATACCATTAGAGCTAGGTATTTTGAATTGTATATTTGGGTTACTGCTGTTTTTTTCAGAAACCCTTGGAGCTATTGAAACCATTCAGCATTGTTATGGAATGGGCGAGGAACTTGTTCCTGAGTTGCCAAAAATAAAAGATGAAGACTATCCAGATATTGATGTCTTTATTGCTACTTATAATGAACCTTGTGAATTATTATATAAAACAGTGAATGGGTGTCTATATATGGAGTATCCAGATAAAAGTAAGGTTCATATTTATCTGTTAGATGATGGCAATCGTCAAGAAGTTCAAGAATTGGCACAAAGAATGGGAGTAGGATATATCACACGTGAAGAGCATTTACATGCAAAGGCAGGTAATTTGAATAATGCTTTACAACATACGCATTCTCCACTTGTTGCAACTTTTGATGCTGATATGATTCCTTTATCTGATTTTCTTTTGAAAACTGTTCCTTATTTTCTTTTACCAGACTATGAATATATTAATAATCAATGGCAAAGACGTGAAAAGAAAAAGAGTATTAAAATTGGATTTATCCAATCTCCACAATGCTTTTATAATCCTGATTTATTTCAATATAATCTTTTTTCAGAACAGAATGTTCCGAATGAACAAGATTATTTTTATCGCGATGTTCAACTTGCTAGAAATAAAACAAACTCAGCAATTTATGGTGGATCAAATACTGTCATTTCAAGAGCTGCATTAGATGAAATAGGAGGCTTTTTTACGGGTGTTATTACAGAAGATTTTGCCACAGGTATCTCAATTCAGGCGAAAGGATATACTTGTTATGCTATTAGAGATGTTCTGGCAGTAGGGTTGTCTCCGACTGATTTGAAAAGTTTGATTAAACAAAGAGAAAGATGGGCTCGTGGTTGTATACAAACATTAAGAAAAGTCAATGTCTTAACAAGGAAAGGTTTATCAATTGGACAAAAAATCAGTTATCTTTCATCTCTGCTCTATTGGTATACCCCTTTAAGAAGGGCTATGTATATATTGTCTCCAATTTTATTTGCTGTTTTTGGTATTCAGGTTGTGAAATGCTCGTTTTTGGACTTGCTTTTATGGTGGTTACCACAATATTTGGTATATCAATATGCTATTAAACAATTTTCTAAAAATATTAGAACAAATCGATTAAGTAATATCTATGATACGATTCTTTTTCCCTCATTGTTACCGGCTGTATTCCTTGAAACATTTGGGATATCTCAAAGGAAATTCTCTGTCACAAGTAAAGAGAAAGTTGATAGTGATAGTAGCTATCAGTTGAAACATTCTCTTGTACATATCCTTTTATTTATATTAAGTCTTATCTCTTTAATCAATTGTATAAGAGAGATATTCTTAGGGAATGAGAATGCTTATATTATTGTTTTCTTTTGGACAGTTGTTAATATGTATTCTTTGTTAATGGCTATATTTTTTATGTTAGGGAGAAAGTATCTAAGAGATTCAGAACGTTTTTCAATAGAATTGCCAATTCAAGTTGAAGGTATTCAAAATCAGTGCATTACAAAAGATTTATCAGATATGGGATTATCTTTTGTCTGTGATTATCCACACTATTTATCTCCAGATCAAATAATACAGTTTCAAATCAATAATATTATTTTTAAAGGTCAAATTAAACATGTATCTTGTTGTCATTCTCAATGGAAATATGGAGTTGAAATAACTTCCTTTTTGCCAGGAATGAAGCAGGAGTATATTCATCTTCTATATGATAGAGAACCAACATTACCTTCGAGGATATCCAAAAACCATAGTTTCTTTGACGAGTTATCCCATAATATTATTCGACGTACTCAAAAAGGCATAACATATAATAGAAAACTCGCCAGACTTGAGTTAAATAAAATATTGGAAACAAGCACATTCCAGAAAGTTATATGTAAGAACTTTAACTATGAATATTTATTGATTGAAGGTAAGCATTTAGAGAATTATTTAGAAATAAGAATGAATGATAATCTTTTTCTTCAGTGTGAAAGGAAGAAAGAATATGAACAAGGTACATTGTATAAAGTGATTAATTATTTATCATTAGTTAAAAATCCAGAGTTTCAAACAATAATAAATGACTGGTCACAGGAACATTTTATGCAGATCAAGAAGCAAAAAGATAAAATCAAACAAGATGAAAAAGAATTCGATGAAAGGTTATATTATTAGGTGGAATAATGAAAAAAATAGTTATATCAGTCACTCTCATCATAACAATTCTCTTTACATTTTCATATCTACATGCTCAAGAAGCTATTCAAGGTGCAGATGAGGTTCTTATTCCTAATGCTGGAGAAAGTATATCTCAATACAAAACTTTAGAGGGATATATATTTGAAACATTCACATTACCAGGAATCCAATTAGATGATAATGGTTTATTAACTATCACAAGTGAAGCAACTGAACAGACCTTAATAATTTCTTCAACTTATCAAGAGAAAAAATATCAAAAAGAAATTCATCTTCGCTATTCATGGTCTAGACAAAATGCTGATTTTAAAAAGTATCAAATGAAATCTTCGATTGAACCAATAACGTTACCTCAATTATTAACCAATACATTTTTTATTCAAAGTGTTAGATATTTGATTTTAGGGATAAGTGCATTTGTTTTTATCGCATATCTCATGAAAAGGAGGAAGAAAGATTAATGTTATTTTCTAGTACAATCTTTTTGTTTTATTTTCTTCCTTTTGTTTTCTGTATAAATTATTTATTATCTTTTTCAAGAAAATTACAGAATATATTCTTATTTATTGTTAGTATCTTTTTCTATGCATGGGGAGAGCCTTATTATGTTCTTTTGTTATTATGTTCAATTGTTTTTAATTATATTTTAGGATTA
>ERZ827458.816-NODE-816-length-33187-cov-4.726065_pt1 | contig 33187 bp, 29 predicted proteins | sample MGYA00519706_ERZ827458 | MGnify/ENA primary metagenome ERZ827458 (study PRJEB31778, sample SAMEA3449309) | human gut metagenome | biome: human gut; feature: human-associated habitat; material: faeces | place: United Kingdom | collected 2010/2012 ...
GAATACTTTAAATTAGGTGATTCTATGAATAATGCTATTGAACCAGAAATGATTTATCAACTTGTAAATCAAGATTATACTTTTATTGATATAAGAGATCCACACCAATACAATCAACTGCATATTAAAAACTTTCTAAATATTCAACCTGATCAACTATTAAGAGATATCTTAACTTTTTCCAAATCAAAACCAATTGTTTTGATTTGTTATAGTGGAAAAAGAACTGAGGAACTCTCTCGTCAATTATCCCAATTAGGATTTCAAGCCTATTATATATCAGGAGGATTTCAAGCCTTTTTAAATGTGCAAAATGATATGTATTTTTAAAAGCCATCATAGATTGATGGCTTTTAGATTATGACTTTGACAATTGATAGAATGCCTCTAACCCTGCAAATTGACCTTGGGCTGACAATTCATCTTCAATTCTTAATAATTGATTGTATTTTGCAATACGATCTGTTCTTGAAGCAGAACCAGTTTTGATTTGTCCAGCGTTTGTAGCAACTGCAATATCAGCAATTGTTGTATCTTCTGTTTCACCAGAACGATGTGAAATAACTGCTGTATAATTAGCTTTTTGAGCCATTTCAATAGCTTCTAATGTTTCAGTTAATGTTCCAATCTGATTCACTTTAATTAAGATTGAATTCGCAACACCTCTTTCAATACCTTGTTGTAATCTTTTTGTATTTGTGACAAAGAAATCATCACCAACAAGTTGAACTTTACCACCTAACTTCTCAGTTAGATAATCCCATCCTTCCCAGTCATCTTGATCCAATCCATCTTCTATTGAAATAATTGGATACTTTTCACATAACTCAACATAGAAATCAACAAGTTCTTTTGATGTAAAAGATTTGTTGTTTTCACCAGGTAATGTATACATACCATCTTTATAGAATTCTGAACTGGCTACGTCCATTGCTAATTTCACATCAGTACCTGGTTGATATCCAGCTTTTTCAATAGCTTCTAGAATTGTTTGAATTGCTTCTTCATTAGATGCTAAATTCGGTGCAAAACCACCTTCATCACCAACTGCTGTATTTAATCCTTTAGCCTTCAAGACCTTCTTTAAAGCATGGAAAATTTCTGCTCCCATTCGAATTGTCTCTTTAAATGAACCTGCACTTACTGGCATAATCATAAATTCTTGGAAATCTACATTATTATCTGCATGTGCACCACCATTTATAATATTCATCATTGGTGTTGGTAAAACATGGGCATTAGCTCCACCAATATATTTATACAATGGGACATTTAAACTATCTGCTGCACATCTTGCAACTGCTAATGAAACACCAAGAATTGCATTTGCTCCTAATTTTCCTTTATTTGCAGTCCCGTCTAAGGCAATCATTGCTTCATCAATTTCTCTTTGGGCAGTGACATCTCTACCTACAATTTCTTTCGCAATAATTTCATTAACATTATCAACTGCTTTTGATACTCCTAACCCCAAATATCTATTTTGGTCTCCATCTCTTAATTCCACTGCTTCATGAACACCTGTAGATGCACCACTAGGGACAATGGCTCTACCAAATGCTCCATATTCACTGCTAACTTCAACTTCGACTGTTGGATTCCCACGAGAATCTAACACTTCTCTTGCATAGATACGACTAATTTTATCCATCTTTCGTCCTCCTTAAATAGAGTTCCTACCCTATGTGGTTGGCATAGGATAGAAAATCATTTATACACACAAAGTTAGTCTTCGCTAACCATATATAGAATAACACATCATTATTTTTTATGCAACATTTATGCATAAAAAGAAATGCCAAAAAAACTTTTTCAAATAATCGAAGTGAAAATTAACTCATTTATTGTCAAAATTGAGAAAACCATATGTTTTTTTAGCAGATCTTTTTCTTGTTTTTATAAAAAAGCACCTATCAATTTGTGATAAAGTGCTCTTTCCATATTATCGATTGACTGAAGATGCAATCTTATGATATGTCCAACGTTTACCTCTAATAGCAATAGATAATGTCATAATATTTTCTGGTAAAGCCATACCACACCATCCCGCATCACCAATATGTTGAATATCAATACCACATCGCTTATTCATTAATGCAATCTCTCTAATGGTTGCTTCATCACTACCTTCTTGAGATGTTCCAATTGCACTTAATGATAATGCACCTTTAGATTTAATGAATTGACAAGCTGTATGTAATTCTTTTTCAGTTAAACCAGGGACTGTATTCACAGCTGGCATTAAGATAATATCTGCTCCCGCTTCAATAAATCCTTCAATACTTTTCAAATCAACCAATGCTTCATCAATTCCAGAAGAATGCATTTTTCCAGCAATAATGAGACCACCAAAATATTCTTTTGCTAATAATATTGCTTTTTCGATAGATGCATGACTTACTCCAGTTCCAGGATTACCTGTTAAACAAATAAAGTCAAAACCAAGTTCTTTTGCTTTTATGAATGTCTCTTTTGTTGCATGACGTCCACTAGATATTTCATATCTATCTTCCATCATAGTAGCATCATTATCAATTGGTTCTAGATTACAACCTACAGGTCTTCCTATTAGTTTTTTTAATAACTGAACAGGTTGCTCTGTTTCTGGCAAACCCATAATTGTAGGATGATTGCAGTCAAAGACATTCAATAAGACCATATCACTTCCAAAAGAAACAGCCAATTCAGCATTTGTTAAATCTCCTAATAAAGGTGGAATTGCGCAGACTGTTTCAGTCATCACAGTTCTTCCTTCACATGCAAGAATAGATTGTTTTAATTCATCCTTGTTCATACTTAACATTTCACTTGTTGTACAATTTAATAATCTTTTCATAATCAAACCTCCATTTCTATTTTCTATTATACTCTTTTTTTCCTCATATGAAAGAAAACTGAATGATTTTCATCTTTCAGCTATATCTTTATCAAGATAACGATTTATAAAGTATGAGATGATTGTTGATAAGATAATACCACCTATCACAATGATAGAAATATACTGGAATAATCCCCATGTCATTGGCGCAAGTTGTAACCAATCCCAGAACAAACGAGTTGCAATAATAAATCCAATGACATCAATAATCAATACAAAACCTCTGTACCAGTTTACTGGACTATAAATACGATAAATCAAGTGGATAGCAATCATTGCAGTTGAGAAATAAAGAATTGTAAACAATTCATTTAAATTTAATCCTAATTGATCAGAAAAGATACTCATACAAATAACACTCAAAACAACTGCCATCGCATTTGGAACAGAATAACGTAAAGTATGACGTGCAATTGATTCTTTTTGTTTACTAATATTCTTTTCAAACAAAATCATAAATGATGGAAAACCTTCTACAAAGTTATCTAATAAAGTCATTTGAAAAGGAATAAATGGATAAGGCATATTCAATAAAACCATTGCTATGGCAATCAAAATTGTATAAATGGTTTTTAAATAGTACATAGAAGCAGAACGCTCCACATTATTAGTATCTAAACGTCCTTCTTTGACAACATCGACCATTGTAGATAATTCACCATTAATGACTACAAATTGAGATATTTGTTTAGCAGCATCTGACCCCGATCCCATTGCAATAGAAACATCTGCATCTTTCAATGCCAAGACATCATTCACTCCATCACCAGTCATCGCAACTTTTAATTTATGGCTTTGAAGCGCTAATATCATTTTGTGTTTTTGATGAGGCGTTGCTCGACCAATAACATTATAATTCATAATAGCATTTTCAATATCTTCATCTGTTTGTAATGTTGTTGCATCCAGATAATGGCTTGAATTTTCGACACCAGCTTGAGCTGCCAACGCACTCACAGTCACTGGATTATCACCTGAAATCACTTTAATAAGAACATCATTTTCTCTAAAGAAATCAATTGTTTCTTTAGCATCTGCTCTTAATGGATCAAGAATCACAATTGCTGCCATAGGTATTGCGTTTTTCAAATCATCTTGAAATGTTTCAAAATCAGGATGATGAGCAACAAGGAGAACACGTGCACCTTTTTGTTTTGCCACCTCAACACTTTGTGGCATTACCAAATCAGGTATAATAAATTCTGGAGCCCCTACAATTATTGTTCCTACGTTCTCTAAGAAAGAAGCACTCCATTTTCTAGCTGAAGAAAAAGAGACTCTATCCTTGGTGTCATATTTTGTATTTCCTTGGAAATATTTCGACAATGTTTGAAATGTTGCATTGTTATCAAGACTACCACTAACAAATGAAGACATAACATCATTAATATCATAAGGTAATTTATGGTCAAATAAAATGAGATCTTGAACTTCCATTTTTCCTTGTGTTAATGTCCCTGTTTTATCCAAGCATAATACATCAGCATGAGATAATGTTTCAATACTGAACATTTCTTGAACAAGAACCTCTTTTTTCCCTAATCGAACAATACTAGCAGCCATTGAAACACTTGTTAATAATACCAATCCTTTTGGCAACATCCCAAGCAATGCTGTAGAAGTATTAACTATAGCCATTGTCATTGACTCATCACGCACAATTAATGCTTGATATAACATCAATATACTCAATGGTAAAACAAGAAAACTTGTAAACTTTGTGACTTTATTAAAAAATGTCACAAGTTCAGAAATCACTGGTTTACGGTTTCTTGCTTCATTAGCAATCTTTGTTGCATAGTTATCTATTCCGACATGCTCTACTTCAGCATGACAAGCACCTGAAACAATAAAGCTCCCTGACAAAAGATGATCTCCAACTCTTTTTAAAACAGGATCAACTTCACCAGTAAGTAATGACTCATCAACCTCTACTGCTGTATCTAAAACTATAGAATCAGCAGATATTTGATTTCCTGTTTCTAAATAAATAACATCGCTAAGAACTATTTCTTCATTATCTATTTCTTGAATTTGGTCATCTCTTAAAACTTTTGTCTTTGGTGAGATAATTAAATTAAGTTTGGCTACCATATTTCTTGATCTTATTTCCTGATAAATTCTAATGACTGTATTAGAAGTTACAATAACGACAAAAAATAAACTAGACCATGCTTGAACCATAATTAAAGCAACAGCTATTACAAAATTGTATGCATTAAATAAATTAAAAACATGTTCAATGACAATTTGACGATAACTCTTTACGAGTGGCTTAGGAGATATATTCATATGTCCTAATTTCATTTCATTTTGAACTTGTTCATTTGTTAATCCTTTGACTTTTCTCACACTTACACCTACTTTTGTTTTCTATCATAACATATTTCTTTCAAAACTCATAATTATTCACATAAACTTTACATTATATTATCATATTGTTATAGATAATTTATGATTATTTTGTCTAATAATTTCTAAAGAAAAACGAAAGAATACTATAAATCATAATAAAATATAAAAATCTCTAATTATAAAATAATAATCAGAGATCATTAAATGATGAAACGAAGTTTGTGTGTGTGAGTTTTATCTTCTTATATTTAGTTTTCTGTTGTTTGAACTCCGCTTTCTTCACTTAATTTTTGTTTTTCAAGTAATTTAAAGAATGGATAATATAAACACATATCCAATACAATTAATCCGATAACCATAATAGCTGCTCTAAAATCCATACATCCCAATGCAGCTCCTAATGGTGCAGGAGTTGTCCATGGTGTTTCAATAACACCTTTTCCAACAATCTGAAATGCCATACACGCATAAGCAATAATAGAATTAATAACTGGTACAAAAATAAACGGTATCATCATTAATGGATTTAACACCATTGGTAATCCAAAGATAATTGGTTCATTAATATTAAAGATTGCTGGTCCTATTGAAAGTTTCCCCAAAGTTTTTAATTCCACTGATTTCGAACGAAGCAGTAAGATACATAATCCTAAAGTTGCTCCACCGCCACCCAGTGTTATCACATATGACCAAAATGGTTGTGTAAAGAAATGGGCAATGGGTTCACCAGCAGTAAATGCAGTAATATTAGCAACTAAATACATTTGCATAAAAGGCAATCTAATTGGTTGTGTAATGCTTGCACCATGTAATCCAAAGAACCAGAATGTCTGAGCAATAATTGTAATTAAACAAATTCCCAATAAAGAATCTAATCCTGAAATTGCTGGTGCTAAAAGTGTCATAATCATACTTGGTAACAATTCTCCACTCACATTTTGAATGAATAACGAAATAGCATAGAATGTAATAACACAGACAAATAATGGCATAATTGCATCAAATGAAGAACTAATCGCTGGTGGAACACCTTCTGGCATCTTAAAACGAATATTTTTAGCTAACATAAAATGCATAATTTCAACACAGCCAATAGCAACAATGATAGCTGTAAATATTCCCTTCGCATCTAAGAATGTCATTGGTATATAATTACCTGCCATACCTAATAAATCAGTCATATTTGATCCTTCGCTTATAGCACTTGTAGGGACAGCAGATACAGCTGGTGATGTCACTATAAAAAAAACAGCTGTCGAAACAATTGCAGTATTTAATGTTGGCATCTTATATCTCTTAGCCAAATGATATGCAATAGCAAAGGCTACAAATAACCCCATTAAAGCCATCGTCATATTATATGGTAATTGCAGCATCGCTTTGTTAGCCTGTGCCCAATTATACCATCCTAACAACAAATCACTAATAAATCCCCAATTAGGTAACGTATCTGGTTTAAATGGCGGTGTTGAAATAATTAAACATACACCACCTAAGATAGATAACGGAATAGCAACAACCATTCCATCACGAATAGCAGCCAGATGTCTTTGATTCCCTAATTTATTTGCAATCGGTACAAGCGTACGATTTGCAAGTTCATTGAATTTTTCCATGAAATTCATGAATATTCCTCCCTCCTGAATCTGTACCCTGATTATATAATTATGGCTCTTACAAATTCAATTATTTTCCATATTGTCGAAAACATTTCCACAATGTGGAAATGAGTTGATAATGATCTATAATTGTTATATATTTATAAATTAGTGTTAAATTATTCGAAAAATCATAAATTTAAATATCAAAATATATTCTTGACACAAGTCTAAAAAAAATTATAATGGGACATGTGTGAGTATTATCTTCTTGTGAAAGATGTGTGAAAAACACAACGAGATCAAGGAGGAAAAAGTTTATGAAGTTAATTATTGAAGAAAATGAACAAAAAATGAGTGAAAGTGCTATGCACATTTTACTAGGTACAATGATGCAGGATAAGAGAGTTAATATTTCTTTAACTGCTGGGAAATCTCCAATCAATTTGTACAAGATGATGATTCCTTATGTCAAGGATCAAGAAAAATTTAAAGATATTGAGTATTACTTATTTGATGAAGCCCCATATCTTGATAAACCTTATGGCCCTAACTGGGAAGAAATGCAAGAATTATTCTTTAAAGATGCCCATATTCCTGCCAAAAGAATTCATACCACAACTATGGAAAACTGGGAAACATATGATCAGGAAATTCGTGATGCTGGTGGCATTGATGTTATGTTAATTGGACTAGGATTTGATGGCCATTTCTGTAGCAATTGTCCAAGATGTACACCAATGGATAGCTATACTTATCCAATGGACCGTGCAACAAAAAATGCTGCAAATCCTACATATCCAGCCAAACCACATTTACCTGTTACATTAACAATGGGTCCAAAAAGTTTAATGCGTGTTAAACATCTGGTCATGATTGTTACAGGCAAAGAAAAAGCTGAAATTTTAAAACAAGTCTTAGATTCACCGATTACAGATGAATTGCCAGCAACTGTCTTAAAACTTCATCCTAATTTTACAGTTATCTGTGATAAAGAAGCTGCTTCTTTATTAAATAGGGAAGATTATAAGAGACTTTAATTTTTATAAGGAAAACAACATCGTTCGTTTTCCTTTTATCAACTCTTTTCCAAAATCTGGAAAAGTTTTTTATTTCATGGAAATCCCTTGGTCTTATATATGGAGATTGATATACTTAACTATATAAAAAATGAGGTAAAAAATATGACTAAGAAAAAAACAATGATGACAAATAAATACGATATTATTGAAGTGAGAATGTGTAGGTTTTTTGCTATGGTGATTGATTGGTATCTTACCAATATGCTTGCTGTTATTCCTATCACTTTTTATTTTCGTGGAGACGATTACTTACAACCCTATATGTTTGAACTCAATGAATATAGTTTTCAAATTGGACTATTGCTTGGAATTTATGCAATTATCATTGGTATTGTCTATTATGTTGTCATTCCTAGTTTTGTTTGGAAAGGTCAGACATTAGGAAAGAAGCTATGTAAAATACAAGTCATTGATCAAAATGCCAATGAACTCACATTACAAACTATTTTAAAAAGAGAATTACTCGGTGCTGTTATTTTAGAAGGTGGAATCATTATAACTGCAACATACATAAGAAAATTACTACCTTTGTTTGGTTTAGCAAGTTTTGTAACACCACTTAAATATATTGCCTATGCACTTACAATTGTTTCTATTGGCTATGCATATTTTCAGCCAATGTCACAGGCATTCCACGATAAGATAGCTAATACTCTTGTCATAAAGAAATAAATTGTATTCTCCCAACTTTCATGATATATATAATATATATGTCGAAAAGAGGGAAAAACTATGTTTAATTTGATGATTATTCTATTATCTACTATTAATAGTGAACCAAAAGACTCTAATAATTATAAAATAGCAAAATTTATTATTGAAAATATTCATAATTTAGAGGAATTTACTTTAACTGATTTTGCCCAAAGTTGCTATGTTTCTAATTCCAGCATCTCACGTTTCTGCCGTGATATTGGCTTAAGGGATTTTCATGCTTTAAAGAATCAAATAGCTAGATTTGCGATTGAACACGAACATGCAAAAGGCAAATTCAACTTTAAAGATTTTGAAGCTCAATCCTTAAGTAAATCTTATATTTTGAGTGTTATAGATAATTTAAAAACACTTTATAATAGTCATATTGAAAATGATCTTGAGCATTTGGTAGAAGATATACACGCATATAAGAAAGTTGCTGCTTTTGGATATATGCAATCTGAAAATGTTGCTTTAAATCTACAATATGACTTACAAACAAATGGTAAAATACTTTTTACTTGTATCAAGTTTATTGATCAAGTTGATTATATCAATAATGCTGATGAAGAAACTTTAATTATTATCTTCTCAGAGTCCGGAACTTATTTTGATCGTGTCTTTCAGCGAACCAAACCATTTAAGAATTTAAAAATGAAACCTAAAATATATATGATAACATCTAATTTTAGTATCTCCCTCCCTTATATAGACGCATATGTCCGTTATCACAGTCGAAATGATTTCGCAAGTCATCCTTATCCTCTGATTATTATTTCAGATCTCATTTGCGTCCAGTATACAAAAATATTACAAGAAAAAAATAACAAAACAGCCTTATAGACAATTATTTATGTCTACAAGGCTATTTTTAATTATTCACTAATATCATTTTCATCAAAGACTTCATCAATAGGTGCTCCTGGTGCAACCATTGGGAACACTTTATCATCCTCTTGAATAATGCATTCAATAACAATTGGTCCATTATAATCAATGGCTTCTTGAATCGCAGGTAAAACTTCTTCTTTCTTTGTCACCCTAATAGCTTTACACCCTAAACCTTCAGCAACTTTACAAAAATCAACTTTATCATTTAAGATTGTTGCAGAATAACGTTTATCATAGAATAGTGTTTGCCATTGTCTAACCATACCTAAGACATGATTATTTAAAACAACTTGAATGATTGGAACATTATATCGAGATGCCGTTGCCAATTCATTGAGATTCATTCTAAAACATCCATCTCCAGCAATATTGAAAACAACTTGATCTGGCTTTCCATATTTTGCCCCCATAGAAGCCCCTAGACCGTATCCCATTGTTCCTAACCCACCACTTGTAATCAATTGGCGAGGTCTTCTAAAATGGTAATACTGAGCAGCCCACATTTGATTTTGGCCAACTTCTGTACAAATAATAGCATTACTATCTGTCATAGCTTCTATTTGTTCAATAACATAAGGTCCTGTTAAAATATCTGGATTATATGTTAATGGGAATTGTTCTTTTAACCCTCTGATTTCTTTTAACCATTGGGGATGATTTTGTTGTGCTAACAATAAGTTTAATGCCCCTAAAATACTCTTAGCATCTCCAACAATACCCAAGTCAACTGCAACATTCTTATTAATTTCTGCAGCATCAACATCAATATGAATAATCTTAGCATTTCTTGCAAATTTGGCTGTATTTCCAGTGACACGATCACTGAACCTAGCCCCCACAACAATTAATAAGTCACATCGAGAAACACCTAAATTACTCGTTTTTGTTCCATGCATCCCTAGCATTCCTGTATAACGTGGGTTAGTTCCATCATAAGCCCCTTTTCCCATCAATGAATCAGCTACAGGTGCATCAATTTTTTCTACAAATTCTTTAAGTTCTTCAGATGCTCCAGCGGCAATAGCTCCACCGCCAACAAACACAAATGGTCTTTCACTCTTTTCAATCATCTGAATAGCTTTCTTGATTGTCTCTGTTGGATAAGTATAACTACGTCTTTCAATGACTTCAGGAACTTGTGGTTTATAATCACCCTTTTTAATAGTGACATCTTTTGTAATATCAACGAGGACAGCCCCAGGTCTTCCTTCTTTAGCGATTTGAAATGCCTTACGAATAGTTGGAGCTAAATCCTCAATTTTCTTAACAATAAAGTTATGCTTAGTAATTGGCATTGTCACTCCAGCAATATCAACTTCTTGAAAGCTATCTTTTCCAAGTAATGAAACCGCCTGATTGGCTGTAATTGCAACAAGAGGAATCGAATCCATTTGTGCAGTTGCAATTCCAGTGACAAGATTTGTTGCTCCTGGACCACTTGTTGCTAGACAAACACCTACCTTACCAGTTGCACGAGCATATCCATCAGCAGCATGAGATGCACCTTGTTCATGAGAAGTCAAGATATGGTTAATCTTATCCTGATATTTATATAGACTATCATAGATTTCTAAAATTGTTCCACCAGGATACCCAAACACAGTATCAACACCTTGTTCAAGTAAGCATTCAACAACAATATCTGATCCTTTCATTTCCATAGTATCTTTCCTCCTCTTCTTTAATCTTTAACTTTTAAAACTGCTCCAGTGTTTGCTGAAGTAACCATTGCAGCATATTTCTTCAAATATCCTTTCACTTCAGGCATTTTAGGTTCCCAGTTTTTCTTTCTTTCTGCCATTTCCTCATCACTGACTAATAATTGAATACTATTATTCTCAATATCAATCTCAATCATATCTCCCTCTTGAACAAAAGCAATTGGTCCTCCAACTGCTGCTTCAGGAGAAACATGTCCAATTGATGCACCACGAGTCGCACCAGAGAAACGTCCATCAGTAATCAAAGCAACATCTTTATCTAACCCCATCCCAGCGATTTCACTTGTAGGGGATAACATTTCACGCATTCCTGGACCACCACGAGGTCCTTCATAACGAATCACAACGACATCACCAGCCACAATTTTACCTGCACGAATAGCCGCAATTGCATCTTCCTCACAATCAAAGACTCTTGCCGGTCCCTTATGTTGCATCATTTCTGGTGCCACTGCTGATTTCTTTACAACACAGCTATCTGGTGCTAAGTTCCCTTTTAAGACTGCAATACCACCAGTTTTGCTATAAGGATTAGTAATAGGTCTAATAATATTTGGGTCAAGATTGACACAACCCTCAATATTCTCTTTTAATGTTTTTGTTGTACATGTCATAACATCTGTATGCAAAATGCCTAAAGTATCTAATTCATTCATAACTGCATAAACCCCACCAGCCTCATTCAAATCTTCCATAAATGTATCTCCAGCAGGAGCTAAATGACATAAGTTAGGTGTTTTCTTGCTGATTTCATTGGCAATTTCTAAGTTCAAATCAACACCTGCTTCATAAGCAATTGCTGGTAAATGCAACATTGAGTTTGTTGAACATCCTAAAGCCATATCAACAGTTAAGGCATTCAAGAAAGCATTTGGTGTCATAATATCTCTTGGTTTAATATCTTTTTCTACCAATTCCATAATTTGCATTCCAGCATGTTTTGCCAGTCTAATTCTTTCACTATAAACAGCCGGAATTGTTCCATTTCCTTTTAATCCCATTCCAAGAACTTCTGTTAAACAATTCATAGAATTAGCAGTATACATACCTGAACATGATCCACAAGTAGGACAGGCTTTTTCTTCAAATTCTTTTAATTTTGCTTCAGTTATTTTACCTGAATTAAATTCTCCAACAGCTTCAAATAAAGTTGATAAACAAGTTTGTTTCCCATCTAATCTTCTACCAGCTAACATTGGTCCGCCACTTACAAAAATTGTTGGAATGTTTAATCTAGCAGCTGCCATTAATAATCCAGGAACATTTTTATCACAATTAGGAATCATAACCAATCCATCAAATTGATGTGCATTAGCTAAACATTCAGTACTGTCACAAATCAACTCTCTTGTAACCAATGAATATTTCATTCCTGTATGATTCATAGCAATCCCATCGCAAACTGCAATAGCTGGAACTTCAATTGGTGTTCCACCTGCCAAATAAATTCCTTTCTTGACTGCTTCTGCTATTTTATCTAAGTTCATATGTCCAGGAACAATTTCATTATAAGAATTAACAACTCCAATTAACGGTCTAGCTAGTTCTTCTTCTGTCATTCCTAATGCATTAAATAAAGATCTATGAGGTGCTCTTTCAACACCTGTTTTGACATTATCACTTTTCATGCTTTTCCTCCCTCTATAGTCTCTCAACTATCAAATCACCCATTTGTGAACACGATACCTTTGTCTGTCCATCAGACATAATATCAATTGTACGATATCCATCCTTTAAAACCTTTTCAATCGCTCTTTCAATAGCCTCTGCTTCTTGATCCATATCAAATGAATATCTTAACATCATAGCGGCTGAAAGAATTGTAGCAATTGGATTTGCAATATTTTTTCCTGCAATATCAGGTGCACTCCCATGGCTAGGTTCATACATTCCTAATTTATCATCTCTTAATGATGCACTAGATAACATTCCAATTGACCCTGTAACCATACTGGCTTCATCACTTAAAATATCTCCAAACATGTTTTCTGTTAAAATCACATCAAACTGACGAGGATTCTTAACCAATTGCATTGCACAATTATCCACTAACATATGTTCAACTTCAACACTAGGATAATCCTTAGCAACCTCATTCACAACTTTTCTCCATAAACGAGAAGTATCAAGAACATTCGCTTTATCAACGCTTGTTACTTTCTTTCTACGTTTCATGGCAATATCAAATCCACGAATAGCAATTCTTCTGATTTCATTTTCACTATATATTAAATTGTCATGTGCTACCATTTGCCCATTGACTTCTTTTGTTTCTCTTGCTCCAAAATACAAGCCACCTGTCAATTCACGCATAATCATCATATCAAAACCACCTTCAGTGATTTCTTCTTTTAAAGGACAAGCCCCTTTTAATTCATCATATAGATAAGCGGGTCTTAAATTTGCAAATAAATTTAATTCTTTTCTGATTTTTAATAATCCCGCTTCTGGTCGAAGTGCTGGTTCTAACTGATACCATGGAGATGTATTTGTATCTCCACCAATTGATCCCAACAAGACAGCATCACTATTTTGTGCCACCTGAATGGCTTCATCTGTTAATGGCACCCCATATGCATCAATAGAAGCTCCTCCCATTAAAATCTCACGATAATGAAAAGTATGATTGTATTTTCTTGAAATTGCATTTAAGACTTTTAATGCTTCATTCACAATCTCTGGTCCAATTCCATCACCTTTAATGACTGCAATATTCTTTTCCATACATTTATCCTTTCTTCTTTTCATTCACATAGTTTACTAAACCATTTGCTTGAATCATTTTTTGTAAAAATTCTGGAAATGGCTGTGCCTGATATTCTATATTCTTTGTTTTATTTATAATTTTACCTGTATCAAAATCTACTTCGACTTCATTTCCTTCATCAATATCATTTGCTGCTTCTTCACATTCTAAGATAGCAAAACCAATATTAATAGAATTACGATAGAAAATTCTTGCAAACGATTTTGCAATAACACAACTTACACCTGCTGTCTTCAATGCTAAAGGCGCATGCTCACGAGACGATCCACAACCAAAGTTTTTTCCAGCAACCATAATATCACCAGGCTCTACTCTTTCTACAAAGGTCGGATCAATATCAATCATGGCATGACTTGCTAATTCTTTTGCATCAAACGAATTCAAATATCTTGCTGGAATAATAACATCAGTATCAACATTATCACCATATTTTAAGACTTTACCGTGTGCTAACATGTTACTCCCCATCCTTTCTAGGATCTGCAATATATCCTGCAATTGCACTTGCAGCTGCGACTTCAGGAGAAGCCAAATAAATAAGTGCCTGCGTATCTCCCATTCTTCCTACAAAATTACGATTTGTTGTTGAAACACATTTTTCACCTTTTGCCATAACACCCATATGTCCACCCATACAAGGACCGCAACTTGGTGTATTAAAAGCACAACCTGCTTCAACAAAGATTTCAGCCAATCCTTCTTGAATACATTGTACAAAGATTTTTTGTGTTGCTGGAACAACCATCACACGTACATGATGAGCAACCTGCTTTCCTTTTAGAATAGCAGCTGCTTTTCGTAAATCACTCATTCTTCCATTTGTACATGATCCAATGACAACTTGATCAATCATAATTTTCTCTTCATTATTGATTTCATCCATTGTATGTGCATTTCCTGGTAAGTGAGGAAATGCAACAGTAGGAACAATTGAAGACAAATCAATTTCAATCACTTCATCATAAACTGCATCTTTATCTGCTATATATTCTTTATACTCTTTCTTTGAATGTTTCTTCATATAATCTCTTGTTTGATTATCAACAGGGAAAATTCCATTTTTAGCTCCTGCCTCAATAGCCATATTACAGATTGTAAAACGGTCATCCATTGAAAGTTCAGCAACTCCTTCACCTGTAAACTCCATTGATTTATATAAAGCTCCATCAACACCAATTTTACCAATTATGTGTAAGATAACATCTTTACCACTTACATAAGGTTGTAATTTTCCTTTTAATACAAATTGAATAGCACTTGGTACCTTGAACCACAATTCGCCAGTTGCCATACCAGTCGCAATATCAGTTGTTCCAACACCAGTAGAAAATGCTCCTAAAGCTCCATAAGTACATGTATGAGAATCTGCTCCAATAATACATTCCCCTGCTACAACAATTCCTTTTTCAGGTAAGATAGCATGTTCAACACCACATTTTCCTTGTTCCATATGATGTGTTAAGCATTGATTTAAAGAGAATTCTCTAATTGCCTTTGAATTCTCAGCAGATTTAATATCTTTATTTGGTGTAAAATGATCTGGAACCAAAATCACTTTATCCTTATCAAAGACTTCATTAGCCATTTGTTTAAAAATAGGCAATGCCATTGGTCCTGTAATATCATTAGCCATTACAACATCTAATTTTGCTTCTATCAATTGACCAGCTACAACTTGTTTTAAACCTGCATGATCAGCTAATATCTTTTGTGTCATTGTCATCGACATAATTACTTCCCCCTTCATCCTTTGTATGTCATCACTAAAGAGTCTAAGACTCTTTACTGAACACACACAAAAGTGTGTGTATTGATTAGTTATTAATTAACTTGTCTTCATCAGACCAGCTATATAATTTTCTAACTTCTTTACCAGTTTTTTCAGATATATGTTCAGTTGCTAATTTACGCATAGCTTTAAAGTGAGCTTGTCCACCAGCTTCAGACATATCTAATAAGAAATCTTTAGCAAAAGTTCCATCTTGAATATCAGATAAAACTTTTTTCATTGCTTTCTTTGTATCTTCAGTGATAATTTTTGGTCCAGTAATATAATCACCATATTCAGCTGTATTAGAGATAGAATATCTCATACCTTCAAATCCAGATTGATAAATTAAATCTACAATCAATTTCATTTCATGAATACATTCAAAATATGCATTTCTTTCATCATATCCAGCTTCTACTAATGTTTCAAAACCAGCTTGCATTAAGGCACAAACACCACCACATAAAACAGCTTGTTCACCAAATAAATCAGTTTCTGTTTCTGTTCTAAATGTTGTTTCTAGTACACCAGCTCTTGCTCCACCAATACCTAATGAATAAGCTAATGCAATATCTTGTGCTCTTCCTGTTGCATCTTGTTCTACTGCAACTAGACAAGGAACACCTTTTCCAGCTTGATATTCACTACGAACTGTATGTCCTGGTCCTTTTGGCGCAACCATAGTGACATCGACATTCTTAGGTGGAACAATTTGTCCAAAATGAATATTGAAACCATGAGCAAACATTAACATGTTTCCTTCTTCTAAGTTTGGCTCAATTGATTCTTTGTATAATTTTGCTTGTAACTCATCATTAATTAAAATCATGATGATATCTGCTTTCTTAGCAGCTTCAGCTGAAGTGTAAACTTCAAATCCTTGTGCTTCTGCTTTTGCCCAAGATTTAGAACCTTCATATAAACCGATAATAACGTTAACTCCAGATTCCTTTAAGTTTAATGCATGAGCATGTCCTTGAGAACCATACCCAATGATTGCTACTGTTTTGTTATCTAATAAAGATAAATCACAATCTGACTGATAATAAATTTTTGCCATTTTCTTGACCCCCTATTTGTTTTCTACTTTTTTTATATCAAAATCACTAAGACCTCTTGAAATACCAGCTAAACCAGTACGTACAATCTCAACGATATTGAAACCATCTAACATGGCTAATAAGCCATTAATCTTACTGTGATCACCAGTGACTTCTACAACCAGTGAATCAGGTGATACATCTACAATTTTTGCTCTAAAGATATCTACTATTGAAACAATATCTGCTCTTGTTGATTGATCTGCTTCTACTTTCACCATCAATAACTCACGGTATACTGAAGAAACACGTGGCAAAGCAAAGATTTCAATAACATCTTCTAACTTTCTTAACTGTTTCTCAATCTGTTCTAGAATTTGCTGATCACCTTGAGCAACAACAGTCATACGAGAAACACCCTCAGTACTTGTTGGTCCAACAGTTAAACTATCAATGTTATAACCACGTCGAGCAAACAAACCACTGACACGTGTCAAAACACCCGAACTGTTATGGACAAGAATTGATAAAATAAGTTCTTCCATAATCTATCCTTCCTTTTTCATATATTTATGAATACGGTTCATTGCCGAAATCATTGCCTTGATTGTTGCAGTCGTAATATCTGGATGAACACCGACTCCATATTCACATACTGCACTGCCTTTAGGTCGAAGTTGAATATAAGCTGCTGCTTTAGCAGAAGACCCAGCTGTTAAAGCATGTTCACTATAATTAATTAACTCAGTATACAAGAAATCTTCTTGTGAGTTAAAAGCATTTTTCACAGCATCAATTGGACCATTTCCATATCCAATTAAAGTTTTCATAACTCCACGATCTTCAATCGTTACCTCTGCTCTTCTTTCATATTCACCTTCATCACTTATATCAATTAATCTTTGTTTAATAAACTTATATGGTGTCTCATTATCAATATATTCTTTCTTGAAAGTATCATATATTCTTTCAGGTGAAACTTCACCTTCTGTTTCACTTATATTTTGAATAGCTTTTGCAAAATCCGCTTGTAAAGCCTTTGGTAATTGATAACCAAAGACTGTATCCATCACAAAGGCAACGCCACCTTTTCCTGATTGTGAATTAATACGAACAATTGGTTCATATTGCCTATTTAAATCAGCTGGATCAATTGGTAAGTAAGGAACTTCCCAAATCTCTTGCCCTCTTTCATGATAAGCATGCATTCCTTTATTAATAGCATCTTGATGACTACCAGAGAATGCTGTAAAAACAAGTTGTCCAGCATATGGATGACGTGGTGGAACTTCCATCTTTGTATCTTTTTCATAGATTGCTTTGATATGATTCATTTGACTTAATTCAAGTTCAGGATCAATTCCATGAGTATACATATTCAATGCTAAAGTAATCACATCAACATTTCCTGTTCTCTCACCATTTCCAAATAATGTTCCTTCTACTCTGTCTGCCCCTGCCAATAGTCCAAGTTCAGTTGTTGCTACACCACAACCTCTATCATTATGTGGATGCAAACTGACAATAACACGTTCTCTATCTTTAAAATTCTTGCACATCCATTCAATTTGATCTGCATAAACATTTGGTGTATCCATTTCAACAGTTGATGGTAAATTAATGATAACTTTATTATCAGGTGTTGCTCCCCATGTATCCATAACAGCTTCACAAATTTCTAATGCATAGTCTACTTCTGTTCCTGTAAAACTTTCTGGTGAATATTCTAAGATAACTTTTCCATCAAATTCCTGAGATAATTCTTTGACTAATTTTGTTCCCTCAACAGCAATTTTCTTAATTTCTTCTTTTCCTTTTCCAAAGACAACATCTCTTTGTAAAATTGAAGTTGAATTATAAATATGAACAATAGCCTTATCTAATCCTTTTAATGATTCAAACGTTCTTCTAATCAAATGTTCTCTTGCCTGAGTTAAGACCTGCACAGTCACATCATCAGGAATCAAATTTTCATCAATCAATAATCTTAAGAAATCATATTCAATTTGTGATGAAGATGGAAAACCAACTTCAATTTCTTTAAACCCCAAATCAACTAATAATTGAAACATCTCTACTTTTTCTTCAATTTTCATAGGTGTAATTAATGCTTGATTACCGTCACGTAAATCAACAGAACACCAAATTGGTGCTTTGACAATTTCATTGTCTGGCCAAGTACGATCTTTCAACTTCACTGTTTCAAACTTCTTATACTTTTTATAGTTCATGTTCTGCCTCCCTCTTCCCTATATAATAAAAAATCTCGTCTCCATCATGAAAGAAATTCATAATAGAGGACGAGAGTTACTCACTTCGTGGTTCCACCTCATATTTATTATTGCCTCACGACAATAACCTTATCAAGTACGCTTATTTATAAGTTCATACTCTAGCGTGATAACGGTCGCAAGTTCCGTAGCAGCTTACTCCTATTGTTTCAGTGCTCCACTCAAGGATGAGTTCAATAATGTATTCTCGACTTTTTTCACCAACCAAAGTCTCTCTATGCTTCATATCATTATTTACTATTTCCTATCTTTGTATTTCCTATAGGGTTGTTGCATATATCATATACTCTTTTCCATATATAGTCAATAAGAATTTCAGTTTTTTGTTTGTGAATTTTTAGTTTTTGAAAATTGTATATATTATATTTTGGATTTTCACTAAATTAACTTAAATTTAGATAGACATATATTTATAAGAATAGACTTATTAATTATTTTGAATTATTTCATAAACTAAATTTTCATTACTTAATTTTTCAACATCCATCTCATCTTTATGGGTTTCTTTCCACTCATCAATCATTGAAATAGTTGTGATTGATATTTTATAATGGTCCTTTTGTAATACAAAGGTTGAAGAAATTGTTCCATCATACTGCTCTACACTATATCCTTCTTTTTCTAATGTTTTCACATAATTATAAATCGAAGGTATTGATTCATCATGAGCATCTACATCCTCAATAGTTAAACCAAAAACAAGTCTATCATCTGTTTGATTAAGAATTGTCACTTTTTTGGATGATGCTTTCAAATACGAAACAATATTTTTCACTTCAGGAAACTTTACATAATTTTCATTTTTAAATTCTTCAGTTTGAGATGTCACATTCTCTTTTGATGGTGGAGTCGTTGCATTCTCTTGTTTCTTTCCATTTGTACAGCCAGTTATAACAAATAAACATATCAATATAATTATCTTTTTCATAAAAACCCTCCTTTAGTTTCAGTATAACATATCATATGATTGTTGAAATATGAGTTGTATCAATTTTATTAGAATGCACTGTCCTTATTCATATACTCTATATTTCTCTTTTAAATAAGGCAAATAAAACAATATGCTTTCATATTTTATACATCTATATCAACAATTTAATTATCAGTTTCTAAATATTTTCTCAGGATTTAGTTTTTTTACTATAACTACAGATAATGCCACCGTGCTTATAACAACAATACTAAACATTATAAATAAAAGAATAGATATATTATCCATACTATCAATAAGGATATTCCCTATAAAAACATATACCAATAAAAATGTGAGTATATATGATATGAGTATTTTAAATATAACATCTACTCCTAATATGAATACCATTTCTAAAGGCATAACACCATTTGTCATTAAAATTGTTAATTCTTTTTCTCTTCTCTTCATCATCCAATAACAAATATAGATAAATACCAGAGATATCAAAAGAATAGTCACTATTTTTTCCATTTCAAACATACTCATTGTTTCATATTTCATATTTAACAGTAATTGAGTATCTTGGAAATTAGAATTAATGCATAGATTAGGATATTCATTTGCAACATAAGTTATGATATCATCTAATGTATTTATATTGTCACAAAAAATAACATAAGCACTTTTCACTGGTTCTACATTAGTTTTTTTTGCAAGTTCAGCCATATCATTATAATCCATTAGCATATAATCTAAATCATTACTATAAGCAGTTATTCTTCCAATAGACATAATGCCACTTATCTTAACAGATTTATTTAGATAGACTTTATGATTAAAAATAAATTGAGAGTATGTGGTATTTTTATTCAAGGATTCTACATTTTTATATATGCTATGATAAGAGGGGTATAAATGTCTTTCATCTTGGAAAGTCTGATATAATTTACCATTTAAACGATTTTCTTTATATAAAGGATATACATCTATCGTTTTATCATCAACTTGTACTTTTAAATCATAATAAGGATATATTTTTCTAACACCTTCTTGCTGTTCTAAATTTTTTATAACATCTTCATCAATAGGAGTCGCCTCATCATATACTCCAACCTTTTCCCCTACATCCTGACTTTCAATCATTATCTGATAATCTGCAATTTTATTAATTCTTTTATCAACATTATCTAAAGATTGCTGGAGAGTATGCTGAATTCCAAGAACACCTATACAACCTATTAATAAAATAAAAATCATTATAAAATTCATAAACTTTTCATTTATAAGATTATGCTTAATATAAAACCATAGAAATGACCAATTTTTTTTATAAGTTATAAAGTCTCTATCACAAGGTATATCATCTGCTTTCCTAATTTCAGAAATACCCTGATTATTCAATTCATAAATTTCATCAGCATATTCATTAGCAATATAACTATGACTTGCTATAATAATTGTACATTGATCCTGCTTCAATATTTCTTGCAACAACATAAAGATTTCTCTTTCATTAGTTTCATCTAATGCACTCGTTGGCTCATCTAAAATAAGAATTCTTGGTTTTTTTATCAAGGCACAAGCAATAGCCAATCGCTGTTTTTCTCCACCAGATAATGTATGGATTTTCTGTTCCAATGAATTATTGAGGTGAACATGATTTAATAATTTTAATAAATCTCGTTTATTTCCATTCCTATTTGACACATGACAGTAATACTGATAACATTCATAAATACTCATATTCTCAATTAAGCAAAAATCCTGAAAAACATAACCTATACTATACCTTCTTAAAGATGCTTTCTGTGTCGCTGAAAGAGCTGTTATATTTTTTTCATGATATATATATTCATAATCATTTTCTTTAGAAATTAATGCAAATTTATATAATAAAGTAGATTTCCCACTCCCACTCAATCCTCTGATTAGTGTAATCTTATTCTCAGGTATTTTAAGATTATCAATTTTGATAGAGCGTTTTGAAAACTTCATAAAAATATTCTTTAATTCAATCACCTTTATCACCACCAATCATTAATAACGGGAGAACAACTTCTATTATAAATGCCATAGCAAAACAGAAAATAAAAAATGACATATGAATTATAAACATATCTGAGTTAACAAAATAATAATAAACAAAAACAATAAATAGCATCAAAATCCAAGATAGTATTGTACATATAAATGCCTCATACATAAAATAAAAACTCAATATTTGCTTTGATTTTTTATATGTTAATCCTCTGTTTGTAAAAAATTTTATAAAATCAACATATTCTTTTTTCTGATTGAATTTCACTCCAAATAATAACATTAAAACAACACATATAATTAACCCTGATATTAAAAGAACGCCTTGATTCATATTTTGAGCAATCTCTACTTGTACTTCCTTATCAGAATATTCAGAATCTACTTTATACCCTAAAGATTCTATCTCTTCTTTAACTTTTGAGAAAGTATATTTATCATTTACCACAAATTGGTAATACGTGGGGTAAAAAGGCATATTGACAACCTCAGAACCATAATCTAATAATCCATCTTGCATGAGTAATGTATCTAGCTTTAACTCTTCTCTATATCTTTCTTCTATGCTTAATGGATAAAACAATGAAAAATCATTATCATTTTCTTTGCCTAATTGTAAATTTATTGGCTTATCATAAATACCTTTGATTTTCATTTTCATCTTAACATTTTTATAGATTACATCTTGAGCATCTTTTTCCATTCTCACATAAATAGGAATAGGGACATAAAATACTATTTCGGTTTTCTCATCAATATTTGATATAATTTCTTTATACTCACTTTGATCAATTTGAGGAATATCATATTCACCAGTTATTAAATAATATAGAAAATATGAATCTATATATATCCCTTCATTAACATCAATTTGATTTAAAAGATACTTATCTGAATATTCATATTCTTCATTATAAGTAGCAACACCATAAATATACTCATCATTTAAATTTCTATTAGCAAGAAGTTGTCCATTCTGATAAACTTCAAATTGATTTTCATTATTTTTTAATTCAACACGATAATTTATAATATAAGGCCATATACCCTCAATGTGAGTATTCTGTTTAATTGTTTGTAATTCTTCACTACCAATAGGTAATTGTTGATTATAATAATTTGTATCACTAGCTCTGTATAATATTCCTGCTTTATTAATTGTTGATAATTGATTTTGGTACTTGTTTATTACAGAATAACCATATAATATTGAAAAACAACTGAGTGCTATGGCAAATGCTACAAACCCAATCATGCATATTTTAAATATTCTTTTATGTTGAAACATTTGATAAATATATTGTAAGTAATGTTTCGAATTAACTCTTATAAAATGTTCTTCTTTGATTTTATTTACATTTTTTTTACACTGGATACAATTAAGAGTATGGTTATCTATTTGGTAGATGACATCAGCCTCATTTTTCATAAAAGTATCATGAGTAAAAATAATTACAATATGACCTTGATGAGCATACTCTTTTAGTAGTTGAACAATAATTTGAGTATGATGTTTATCTAATGATGCAGTTGGTTCATCAAAGACAAGAATTTCAGGCTGATGGAGCATAGCTAATAAAATACTAACTCTAATCTTTTCTCCACCCGATAATTGTTGTGGGTATTCATTCATTACTTCTCTGATACCCAAACGATCAATATATTTATCTATATTGTATCCATTAAACATAGATTGACAAAGGGCAATATGATCCTCAATTCTTAAATCATCAATAAATGTTGGAATTTGGTTGACAATTCCCATTTTATCCCTTATAAAATCTTTTTGCTGGTTATCTGATAAAATAGTCATATTTTCATCATTATAATAATATTCACATTTTCCTCTATCTTGGAAAGTTATGATTTGATGCAGTGTAGATTTACCACTTCCACTCTTTCCTATAACAAGAGTTAATTCATTATGTTTAGCACTGAAATAAGCATGTTGATATATCAAATGATTTTCATAATTAACGCATATATCTTTAAGTTCTATCATTAGATATCGCTCCTTTATTATAGTTATATTTTAACAAACTTAAAAAGAGATGAACATACCAAAATAGAACATCTCTTCCTTTTAAGACAACATATTAACTTTTTACATCAGCGTTATATATAATTAATTATTTGTTTTAGTAATGTTTATATATTAATAACATATAAATTAATCTTCTTTTTTAAAACAGCAAGTGACTTCCACACTCCTGAATTATAATCATTTGTATAAATACTGACTGAAGTACGAATAGTCTCATTTTGTAAATTTTCTTCAATATCTTTAATTTGTTTAGCCGATACATCATATTTATTTAAAATAATGACTGGATTTTCATCACCAATCTTCAAACTTATATCTTTTACAGATAATATTTGTTTATTATCAAAATCATTTAATTTGAAATCTATATAATATTGCGTTTCATACTTATTATTCTCCAATACCTTGTTTCCATCTCTTCAGTAATTGGAATATCTATTTCTATACTAGGAGATTCACCTCCCACATACAATGGCAAATGAGTCTTTGAATCACTATTATTTACAAATATATTTTCTTTAACTGTATTTTTTGTTAATTCGGACTCAGTATTTTTCTTATTGGTTTGAGAAGAACATCCTCCAATCATTATAGAAATAAAACAAAGAGCTACCAATATTTTTCTCATTAACTTCCCCCCCTCTTAATTAATAAGCAATACTTTCTATGAGTTAATTTTTTCTGTCTTATCATAACTTTATTTGAACATCACACTTTTCTGCGAGGTGAGGATTATGTGTTACAATAACAATTGTTTTATCTGGTGTTAATCTTCTTAGAAGTTCATAAATCTTTTGACTATTTTCTTCATCCAGATTCCCAGTTGGTTCATCTGCTAAAATCAAGTCACATTCTTTTAATAACAATCTTGCTATTGCTACTCTTTGTTGTTGTCCACCTGAAAGAGTATGAACTTTATGACTCAATTTATCACTAAGTCCAACTTGTTCAAGTACCTTGGTAATCAACTCTTCTTGCCTTAGTTTTGATTCATGACGTATTGGTATAATCAGATTATCTTTTACAGTTTCATTTTCCATTAATGCATAGTTTTGGAAAAGAAATCCAATTTTATTTTTATATAACATTCTTCTTTCCTTTTGTGTATATTTTTTTATATCTTTACCATATAATATCACTTCACCTTCATCATAATCTTCTAACATTCCAATTATATAAAGAAGGGTACTTTTACCACAACCAGATGCTCCCATAATTGAAATCATTTCCCCTTGCTCAATTACGAGATGAAAATCGTTGAAAACAATATGATCCTGAAAAGTTTTTTTTAGGTGATTTACTTCGACTATTTTCATAATTCTCCACTCCTTTCAAATAAATAAACCTGTTTATCAATCCTTTTCATAATCATATAAGCAATGAAATAATCAATAAACAAAACAACTATACAAAAAGGAATAAAATAACTATATCTAAAAATAATACACACAAATATCATCAAGGTATACAAGTATAATTGATATTCAAAATATGCACTATATTTATAAAATACAGATTCTCCATGAATTGTTAATATAAATATTTTTCGGAGATGATAATCTAAATAGATAGAAAGAAATTGATATATTAAAATAATTAATCCTATACATCCTATAATAAATCCAACTGCATATATCATTAACTCATGCTTTAACTGTTCTAAGTATATGATAAGATCATTTTCTACTTTTTCTACATTAATCCCCTCTGAATCAATTTGATTCTCTTGACACCATTTTTCGAATCCTTCCTCAAGATTCTCTGTACCTACATCTATAAGACAATATTCTAATGATATATATCCATCTACAATAATACAAGAATTTTTTATAAATCCGTTTCTACTTTTTATATATCCTGGCTGATAGGAATAGACTTCTTGATTATCCAAAATTGGAATGAATTCAAAATAATTCAAATCAGGATTTTTTTGAATAGATTTTACGCCAATATCATTCATCATTGATTCTGGGACATAAATAACTGGCTTTTCTTTATAATCACGGTTTGATTCATAAATCGGTTTTCCATGGATATCCAATATATTTTCCACTTCTAGATAATGAGGATTAACAATGATTGCATTTTCTAAATAATATAAAGGATCATATACATTTTCTTCTTCAAACAAGAACTTCATAGAATCATTATATCTCAATGCATTGATAGAAATAGCTTTATGGCTTTCCTCCAAGATTTTTGAAATTTTGCTTGAATATTCCATCATTTCTTCAGGACTACTTGAAACTTTTGTAGAATAACTTTCTAATCTCACCATCGTATTGACTTTATCTAATAATATTTGAGAATGTGTATACTCTTCAATAATGGAACATGTATATGTAAAAGAATGATATAGAAACAATATACTTAAAAATACAAAGACTCCTTTTAAAATAAAATGAAACCCAACAATAAATTGATAAGAATAACTCTTCTTTATTGATTGATATATTTTAATATTCTTTATTAAAATACCATATGTTATAGAGAAAAGTAACCATATCACAAAAACAATACAAATTATTATAAAACTAGTAGATAAATATACTTTCAACATTATACCAAGTGTTACAGGAATAATCATCGATAGCATATATAAAAATATAAATATAACTCCAAAAAGTGATGTTTCTCTTTTTAAATAGTTCCAATATATATACAAAGAAGAATCTCCATGAAACTTATATATTGAAATATAATTTTGTTTTTTAGATATATCTACAAATACTATTGTTATATATAACAAAATCATGAGAGAAATAATTATAAATGCTCTTTGTAAGATATACTTTTGTGAGGCTTCCTCTTGATTTAATAGACTCTCGTTATAATGTTCATCAACACTTACTGTTAAATAAGAAAATTCAGTTTGCAACTTATAAATAAATTTTTCAATATTATCATCACCAAAAGAATATATATATAAGTTACCATATAAATCATTATGAGCATCTAATTTATCAAGTGTTGAATACTGTATAGTATCATGATGATAATCAAATATATAATAGAATTGATATTTTTTGTTCATTTCAATTTCATTAAGAAAATTATCTTTACTATTAGATAAATAACTTTTAGTTACTAAGTCTTCATACAAATCATATTCAACTATAAAACTCTCTTGTTGACTTTGTTGAATTATAAATGCTAATAAATCATCTTTTTCTTCATGAGAAAGATTTCCAGGAATACTTATGTCATATCGCATTATATTATGATTAAAACCCTTTGAAGAATGAAACAATTTTGCTTGTGAGTTTGCTTTATCATAAATTAATAAAATAATTAGCAATGAAAATATAATTAATATAAATGTTTTTATTCTTTTCATATACATTTTATCACCCTTTTTATTATATATTTAAGATTTCTTCAAGTATAATAAATAGTATTAAAAAGCAAGGCTTACTTGCTTTTTAATACGGATTAACACTACTTGAATACTCATGTTTATGATTATTATCTACAGTTGTTGCTTTAGATACATATGCATTTTGAAATCCATTATTCTAAACAAATTGCCCATGATATCTAACAATAACATAGCAATAAGCTTGTCTAGCACTATATCTAGTAGAATATGTCACTCTATTGGATGATGAATTCGCATCTTTAAACTCTAATGTATTCCATGAATCAGAATAAAAATAATTTTGTGCTTTCGTCGTAATTGGTAGCAACATAACAAATAACAAACAGAATATAGTAATCATCTTTCTCATTCTTTTCATTTTCTTTCCCTTATTATATCATTTCTGATATCCTTTCCCTAGTATTTTCTAAACTTCAATAATTCTTTTATTTCATCACCTTGATACGAGCCTACTCTTGAAGCTCCACTTATTACTCCAACAACTCCCATCAGCGCCAAAAATGAGATTGACTTAATATATTTTAACTTCATGTTTTTTAATACATGCTATCATTAATAAGATTACTATTAGAATAACATATGTAAGAATATGAGGAAAACTATTCATATAAGAATAATTATAGAGATAATCTTATACTCTTTGTATTCTCTATTGTTTGCTATTCTATTACTCATTGAACTATAGAATATAATATTATAAGTGCAAGCATTTGAATATATATCATGAAATAATTATATATTTGATATGTTAACAGATAGAAGACAAACAATATGGTATGCAAACTTATACAGTTAAAATACGTTTGGCAATGGTATCCATCAATAGACTTCCCTTCAACTTATAAAAATTCTTTTCATTTCTACTGTATGGAATAGTTACCCATTTACATGACTTTAAAATACATTTTATAATATTATTAATTTGTTTTATTTAAACTAACTCATGGGTATCATCCCTCCTATCAAAATTGAATTCTATAGCACAATATCTTTATTTCAAGATACTTCTTTTTAAAAAAAATAACAAGATAGTATAATAACTTTTTACATTAACGTTAAAAATATATACATAATCGTACATAATTCATTATTATTTTACCTTAACAGTTATAATTCCATCTCTATTTTATTACATTGAGTAACATGTAGAAGATGTAAATCATTAAAAAAATAGATACCAAAAGGCATCTATCTATCAAAAGCCAATTCAATTAATTTATCAATAAGATCACTGTATGTTATACCAAAGTCTGCCATTAATTGAGGATACATAGAAATCTTTGTAAATCCTGGCATTGTATTGATTTCATTGAGATAAACTTTATTTGTTTTCTTATCTAGGAAAAAGTCTACACGTGATAATCCATGACCATCAATAGCTTTAAAAACTTTTAACGCATAGTTTCTTATCTCCTCTTGAATTTTTTCATCAACAAGTGCTGGTATACATGTTTTGCTTTCTTCATCTTCATACTTAGATTCAAAAGTATAGAATACACCATGAGGCATAATTTGCCCAACACGAGAAACAATAGGATCATCATTTCCCAAAACTGCTGTTTCTAATTCAATACAATCAACACATTCTTCAATAACAATTTTTCTATCATATTGTGCAGCTTCTTCAAGTCTAGGCATTAGTTCTTTTTCTTCATCTACACGATAGCATCCAACACTTGAACCAGAATTACTTGCTTTTATAAAACATGGATATCTTAATTCTTTTTCAACAGAGTCAGCTATATCTGCTGATTCATCAAATGTATTGTCCACAACAACCAAAGTTCCATCATAACGCTTCTTTACATATAGAGATTTAACTTGGGGAATTCCTACTGTTTCAAGAATTTTCTTTGTATATATTTTATCCATAGCAACACTTGACCCAAGAACTTTACATCCAACATAAGGGACCTCAGCAAGTTCAAGCAATCCCTGAATCGTTCCATCTTCCCCATACATTCCATGTAAAACAGGATAAACGACTTCCTGCTGTCTTAATAGTCCATAGACATCTTCTACTTTTACAGCACCTTCTAACCATGAATCATTAACAAGATCATCTTGTGTCTGATTTAAAATATACCATGTTCCATCTTTTTCAATACCAGCTAAAGTTATATCATATTTTTCTTTGTTTATATTCTTGAGTACAGAAGTACAAGACATTCTTGAAATGATATGTTCTGTAGATTGTCCTCCACAAATGATTAATAATTTTTTCACTTATACTCTCTCCTTTAAATGTTCAACAACTTCTTTTAAATGCATACCATTAGAACCTTTAATCAATATTGTATCTTCTGGTTCCAGCATTTCATCTAAATAAGTCATTAAAGCCTGATTATCTTCAAAATGATAAGCATTTTTCAATCCTAAAGATTGTGCCTTTTCCACTATATAACAACTCGCTTCTCCAACACAAAGAAGTTCATCAATATTTTTTTCAACAACATAACTACCAACTTCTTCATGTAAAGCCTGTTCATATTCTCCTAGTTCTAACATATCTGCTAAGACTGCAATTTTTCTTTTTGGATATTGTGCTAAAACGGCTAAACTTGATTTCATTGAATCTAAATTGGCATTATATGTTCCATCTATCACTTTAATATTATCTTTTAGCTCAATCATATCCATTCTATTCTTAGTTAACTCAAAATGTTCCACACCTGCAATACATAAATTCATATCAATGTCTAGAGAAAGACCTATAGCTATAGCAATCAAAGCATTATAAACAAAATGCTCACCAGAAACTGGAACATGGACATGATATCGCTGACCTTGATAATCAATATCAAAATAAGAATCTTCTAATCTCAGTTCTACATCAATAGCTTTTAAATCGCAATCCTCATTTTGTCCAACTCTGATCATATGATAATTTTCTGCATTGACTGTATGAAGCATATCATTATCATCATTAATAACAAGAGTTCCATCTGACTTCAGTCCATTAACAATCTCCATTTTTGCTTGAAGAATTTTTTCTCTAGAACCAAGTTCACCAATATGAGCTGTTCCAATGTTCGTAATTGCTGCGACATCTGGTAAAGCAATCTGAGTTAAATGCTCAATTTCTCCAAGATGATTCATACCCATTTCTAAAATCATGACTTCTTCATTTTGAAGTCTTAAAATTGTTAAAGGGAGACCAATATGATTATTATAATTCCCTAATGTCTTTAATGTTTTATATTTTGTTGACACAACTGAATAAATCATGTCCTTTGTACTTGTCTTTCCAACACTTCCTGTAATTCCAACGACTTTTACTTGTCTATGCATTCTCAAATATTTAGCCATATCACTCATAGCCTGTAATGTATCCTTAACAAGAATTACATTTTTATCTGGATAATGAACCTTATGAGCAGTTATAATTGAACTTGCTCCCAAATTAAATGCCTGTGCTATATACTGATGACCATCTGCATTCTCTCCAACAAGTGGAATATACATATTACCACTTTCAATCTTTCTTGTATCTTGTGTAAATCCATTCACATCATATTCCATATCGCCACTTAAAAGTTGACCATTTGTCGCTTCTATAATTTCTTTAATCTGCATAATTATCCCTCATATTTAATATATGCACTATTATAGCACAGAATGCCAATACGTCCATAGCGATATTTTTCTTAAGAAAAAGAAAAAGCAACACTCATAAAGAGTGTGCTTGCTGATAATTCAATATTTCTAAATCCGTAATATCTTTTTTTATGCTTTGATAATATTTCATAGTTTGCTTTCCTGTTTCAGACATATAGGCATTATAATCAATCATTCCATTATAAATACCATAAAACTCATAAACATAAGCAGCACCACCTTGCTTCTGGATAGTCTGTTTAAACAAACGGATAATAGTTTGAAAAGATAATTGACTATCTACATACAAATAAATCTTAGGACCATTTTGTTTCATAATACCTATTGATGATATTTCTTGATAAGCAATATTTTGAATCCAATTCAATATTGTCTGATAACGCGTTGCAATTAAAACAATGACCATTAAATGAAATCTCCATTTTGTGATGAGAATAATTTTTGTGTATTTTGCCCATCAAAATCCATAATCATAAGATATTCATCTTTCTCAAAACTATTTTTTTGAACTTCTAAAATCAACTTATCTCCAATAATCTGAATACTCTCACATAATCCACTACTATAAATCTTTGTGTTTTCCTTTGTTTTCAAATTATATTTCATAACTTGAGAACTATTTGTATAAAAAATATACTCATCTGTTATATTCATCAGACCACCTGTGTTTTCAATCAAAACTTCTGTCTTTCGTGTTGCAATATCATAAACATTAATATTTGCTCCTGAAATACTTCCTGTTGCTTGTTTAGATAAAAAATAAAGTTTTTGATTCTGATAAATCAGATTATAATATTTTCCATTCAATACTTTTTCTTCACCCTTACCATCTAACCCAACAACATAGATACCATCTGTACTTGTATAATATATTTTATCTTCCAAAACATTTAAGTTATAAGCATTACGATTATTTAATCTTGTTTCTTTATTTGTTTTTAAATCATAGACATAAATTCTTTCTAAATCATCATCTTGTGCTTGATAGTATGCTTTATCGTCTTTTATTATTAAATAATAAATTTCTTTATTCAAAACAACCTTCTTATCTTTTCCATCAGTTGAAATACTACATAATTGTGAATCATCATTTGTAAAATAGATAGTATTACCTACAACATTAATATAATCACAATCGTCATTGATAATTGTCTTTCTATTTTCAAGTTTATTATCCATACTCACCAAGTGTCCTTGATCATTCACAACATAAATTATATCTTCATCTTGATAGACATGACCTTCTTGGTTAATATTTCCTGTATGAGTTGCAAAAGATGTCATTCCACCAATCTCCATTTTCTCTAAAGGTAAATCTTTAGGTTGATCTGTTGATTGTTGTCCACCACTTATATGATTACTTAAACTAGGTCCATGATAAATATAAACATATGCTACAGCTGTTAAAACAACCATAATAGATACAGCAATCACAAGAATATTTTTATTAACCTTTTTATTCACTTTAATTTCTTGAAAATCAACTTTTTCTTCTGGTTCATGATAACTTTCTGTATATGGAATATCGCTTAAAGGACGATAATATCCTTCTATATGGCTTTCCTGATAATTCTTAAGAACACTGCTTCCACAATGAGAACAGAATTTTGCACCACTGACTATTGGCTGATGACAATGAGGACATCGTTCTATTTTCATACCACACTGTGGACAAAAATTCATATCATCATTAACTTCACTTTTACATCTAGGACAAATCATATACTGCCTCCTTCATAATTCACACTCTATTGGGTATTATCCTCTTCATCTACAACTTTATAATCGACATCAATAATATCTGGATCAGATGATTGATGATTTTGATATGTTGTTTGTTGATTTTGATATGATGAATGTTGTTCATAATATGCTTGGTCTTCTTTTGATTGATGAGTACGTTTTCTTGATCTAAAGATAGCTTTTATAATCCAAAAAATAATTAATATTGGAAATAAATATATAAAAAATGGTAAAAAGAATCTTAATGCTAACATCAATAAAACCAGTACACAAAATAAATATATAAAACTATATCCCATAATTATTCTCCTCGTATAATATATTTTGTAAAGATGACTAGTCATCTTTACAAGTTTATTT
>ERZ827458.825-NODE-825-length-32626-cov-19.475208_pt1 | contig 32626 bp, 28 predicted proteins | sample MGYA00519706_ERZ827458 | MGnify/ENA primary metagenome ERZ827458 (study PRJEB31778, sample SAMEA3449309) | human gut metagenome | biome: human gut; feature: human-associated habitat; material: faeces | place: United Kingdom | collected 2010/2012 ...
ACAATAGTAGAAGAAGTGGTGCCATTTGCTTTTGTATAAGATCTGCAGATGTAAAGGGACGATAACATTTTTTAATATTCAACTGTCAAACTCCCGGAACCAGTATGAAGCAAATACAGGACAAACACACATAGGAAGATATTCGAACACAACATGGACTTTTTTCTGGATAAAGTATAAAATAAAACATAGACAGTTGCATGTAGAGGGAAATATGATTGAGTATGCAGACGGGCAAAGATAATTGTTTTGCACATGTACGAAAGCAGTGTTGCTCAGTTTATAAAGGCATTTAATCGGAAGCTCTAATATATACGCCCCACATTATGTTGCGCTGCTTGAAAGAGCGATTGCAGTAGAAGCGCTTGGACTGAGGCTTGACCCTGATAAAGCAGGAGAGTTCTGATGCGCTATAGAAAACTGCGGAACAGCAGTTCTGTTTTTCTGAAAGAGAGGTGCGGTGAGATGAATCATTTGGCTGTGATATCCATACTCCTTGCGGCAACGCATATTTTCTGCTTTGCCGTCATGACCGAGCGGAAATACTCCATGAAAAAAACGGCGCTGTTTTACGGAGCGCTTATCGCGTTCTTTATCGTCTGGAACCTGCTGACCTATACGCTGTTCGGCATCGACTCGCCGTACCTTATTCTCACCATGTTTTGCGGCGCGATTGTCGTTTCGTTGCTTGTGTTTTTCAGAACCTCGTCCGATGCGCCCTGCAAGAAGCTGTTTTTGTTCCTCAGCTACGCGATCTTCTTTTGCATCTTTTATTGCGCGGCTTCGCTGATATGCGGCGCACTTTTCCCCGCGCTGTCCGACACCGGGATGCTGTACGCGAGGAATCTCACAAGGACGTTGCTGTATCTCCCCATGATCGCGGTATACCTCAGGATCCTCCGTCCCTATGTGCGCGCGGTGCCGGGGGAGCAGAAACAGATCTGGTATTCCATTTCGCTGGTTTCGGCGCTGTTCCTGATTCTCTATGCGATCTTTGTGATGGTGTTCTTTCGGCGTTCCACGCACATGTTCCCCTCTGTGCTCCTGTTTATTACCCTTACGCTGGTCTACTGCGCCGTGCTGTGGGTCATGTTTGGAACCATCCGGCAGATTCGTACGGAAAGCCAGAGGGAGATGGCCGTTAAAAATGTGGAATACCTGCAAAGGCAGCTTGTTATGGCCAAGGAGAATGCGGCGGCAGCCAAAGCAATGCGCCACGATTTCCGGCACCATATGCAATGTGTTGCCCTGCTTCTGAAACGGGAGAAAGTACAGGAAGCGATGTATTATATAGAAGAGTTTATCAATAGTCTGGATACGGCGAGCCAGCTTGATTTTTGCCCGCATATTACAGTCAATGCTATCCTAAACAACTTTTACAACAAAGCGAAGAAAGAAGGAATCTCTATTTCTGTGACAGCTGGCATGCCGGAGCATACTACGATTGTCGATATGGATCTTGTCGCAATCCTTTCAAACCTTCTGGAAAATGCGGTAAACGGATGTGTGGAATGTGGCGCCCACGGTGAAATTAAGGTAAATATCCGGGTGAAAAAGGAAAAGCTTGTGATTGTGTGCAGCAACCCTTGTAAGCCAGACCTTGTGATTGAAGATGATATAATCAAGCCGAGAGGGACAGGCATCGAAAGCGTCCTGATGGCCGCCGGTAAATATGATGGGAATATCTGTTACCAGATGGAGGGCGGAATTGTGACGGTATGCGTTGTCCTTAACTGTTGAACAAATACATGATAAATAGATTAACGGGAAAAGAGCGGCCAACAGCTGCTCTTTTTTGTTTCAAATTGATCCGCTTATTCTGATTCTGGTTTTATATGTAATGCTCCCCACTGTATTTCACGCAGAAAAAGGAGTGTTTCACGCATAAAAAATTTTATACACAGGATTTTTCGATATAATTAATCTACATGCCTTGTGCTGATACTGAGGAAAATCCCATCGGCTTTCCCTCTCCAGATAAATCCCCTGCATTGTGAGGATTTGGCATAGTGATTTGGTAAACTCAGGCAGTCTTTGATATTGTCCATTAGCCGCAAATGAAATGAATAAATAAATTGCTGCTATATGGAGAACTGATTAAAACATTTTAAAGGTGAAAATAGGATGAATATTCAAAAATCCGTTGACTTACTCCATCGAGATAAAGCGGTAATTGCGCCGGGACAACATCTGTTATACTTCCCGATTGCTGTAGACAGAGCGGAAGGAGACATCGTCACTGATATTGACGGTAATCAATATATCGACTTCCTCTCAAGCGCATCGTCTCTGAATTTGGGCGGTTCCCATCCGGATTTGAATAGAGCAATTACAGCACAAATGGAAAAATGTGTGCAGTATTGTACCTGCTATACGATGAATGAGTCTATGGTAGAGTATGCTGAGCGTTTGTCTTCTGTATATCCGGGCAGGAACCCGGTAAAAGTCTGTTTCAGCCACAGCGGATCCGATGCCAATGATCTTGCAATCCGCTTTGCTAGGATGTATACAGGCAGAACGAACATCATCAGCTTCTCCCACTCGTATCACGGCAGCACCTACGCAGCCTCCGGTATTTCTGCGAGCTGTGCTGAAAAGGACAGATATCCCCTTTCTTCCATGCAGACAACTCGGTGTTTTCCATATTTCTATGATGAGGAACCGGCGTCTTTTGACCAAAACTATGTGGGAGATCTTGAGCGTGCCTTTGCAACGGATCTCCCACCGGAAACTGTGGCGGCTGTATTCATCGAACCTGTTCAGGGTGACGGCGGGATGCGCCCTGCGGCAAAAGAATTTATCCGTCAGCTTTACCAACTTTGTCAAAAGTATGGCATCCTTTTCATTTCCGACGAGGTTCAGCAGGGATTCTTCCGCAGCGGCCGGTGGTTTAGCATTGAGCACTATGGTGTGGTTCCCGACGGGATCGTTCTGGGAAAATCGGCGGGGGGCGGACTTCCCTTAGGCGCTTTCATGGCACGGTCGGAGATTATGGAAAGTTTTCCGGCATCCCTCTGCGCTTGCACTTTGGCGGGCGCCCATCTGGCCTGCGCCACAGGGGTTGTTCAGTTCGACTATATGTGTCAGGAAGAATTTCAGCGGCGCCTTGAGGAAAACAACCGCCTGCTGGCAGACCTCACCGCAAAATTGACGGGGCGCAAGAAACAGAATGTGCAACTACACATTTCCGGGGTAGGGATGTCCTATGGCATCCACATATTGGATAGGCAAACAGGTGCTCCCGATCCGTTTACTGCATATAAGATTGCGTTCCGATGCTATGAAACAGGGCTGCTGCTGATTACTGTATCAGAGAATGTCCTTCGGATTCAGCCGCCGTTGACAATCAGTAAAGAGCATTTGACCGAGGGGTTTAGGATATTGGAATCCGCCATAGACGATATCGCGTTCGGATACGTTTCGGAGGATATGCTTCGGTTTTATCCGGCTTGGTATCCGAAATGGGACAGAGGATGAAGGGGGAAAAGAAATCAATGGGCTATACATATTGCAGGAATGAAGCGATCATACGCAGTAAAACCAAAGAATTTTTTGGCGTGGGGACTGTTGTAACAGCCTCTACCTATCTGGTCCTCGTTGTGGACTTTATGCTGATTGGCTGGATATTGGGCGCAGATGCGGTGGCGGCTGCCGGCCTTTGTGATAGCTTTGTAGATATAGCGGAATTTCCGGGGTTTGTCCTCTCCTCTGCCGGGCCTATTGCGGCGGGCCTTTTGCTGGGCAAACGAAAGTTCCAGCAGGCGAATGGAGTATTCACACTATCTTTCCTTCTTACAATTGCTGGTGGTCTGCTCTGCTGGTGTCTGCTGCCGCTCTGCGGCTTTTTCAGCAATATTTTAGCCAACAACAGCGATATTGCCGGTGACGTGGCGCGCTATATGTTCTTTATACTTGCCGCTTCTCCATTCATCGGTATCAATCTGATCTTATCCAGTTTTGCGATTATGGACAACCATTCCAAACTGGCTATGGGCGGTGTTGTGACCTCGAATGTAGTCAATATCGTTTTAGACATCGTTTTTATGAAGTTCCTGTCTATGGGTGTGGCTGGGGCCGCCATTGCCTCTTTGCTGGGGAATGCAGCTGGGATCCTGGTTGTACTGCCGTACTTCTTCTCCCAAAAGCGCACCTTCCATTTTATTTTTCACACAGGGGCGCTGCGGGAAACAGGCAGGGAGCTTGCCGAGTCCTCATCTTCCTTTGCGGTGGATAAAGCCTCCAGAGTTTTTTCCAGTCTGGTTGTCAACATGCTCCTTATGTATGTTGTCGGCAATATCGGCGTGGCGTTGTATGCGGTGTACGGCAGACTGAGGTTTATTCTGCGGATTCTGGCAGGCGGAGCGCTGCAGACCATTTCCAATCTGGGTAGTATGCTTTATGGGGAACGGGACTTTTGGGGGCTTCAAAAGATGATGTCCATCCTGTTCAAATACACTTACGCGATTGTTGCTGCAATCATGGTGGGGCTTCTCATGTTTTCTGTGCCGTTCTTGCATTCTTACGGCATCGACCCTGTAGCGCCGGCTGATACCCTGTTTGCGTTCCGAATTATGCTGTTTAGTCTGCCATTTCTTTGGCTCAACGATCTGCTTGCCAGATTTTATCCCAGCATTCAGCGGCAGAAATTATCCGTGATGCTGCTGGCATTGCAGAATGTGGTGTTTAAGATCCTGCTTTTGCTGCTCGGAGCGGCGGCGATTATTAAGCTGAATTTGAGCAGTCTGACCGTTGTTGCGATTTGGTGTTTTCTGGTGGAATTTCTGTCGCCGGCGGCTACCATGCTTTGGGAAAAGCGGAGATACAAGAATGTGGCGATTTTCGGAATGAAGGATCGGGCGGAGCTGGACTGCCATACCTTTTCCATTACCGGCAAACCGGAGAGTGTTGCGGACATCCACATGGAAATCGACAATTTTTGCCGACAGAATCAGATCCCCCACAATAAAGGCAACCTTTTGGCGATTGCCTTTGAGGAGGCCGCGCTGAATATTATAAACCACAACGAGCATGTGGATATGATCGATATCTGTCTGCTTCTGGAGGACGGAAACCTGATTGTCCGTATCCGGGATAACGGTGCTCCCTTTGACCCCTTGGACTTTGTGGATGAGGATGATATTCTCCAAGTCAACAATATCAAACTGTTGGAGAAACTTATAGATCAGAAAACATATACGAGGATTATGAACATGAATAATACCGTGCTTTCGATTAAGCTGGAGGGCGCAGAGAATGTGTGAGCATCTCACATCCCTTTCAGAGAAATATCCGGCGATTGCCGAAGTGCTCCGGCGGCAAGGCAATGAATCCCTCCATAATTACTTGACGAATATCGGTCATCGATCCTTGCCCGATATTCTCCCAGCACAAGACCTGCTGAACGCGGTTCAGAATTATCTGACTCCCTTTTTCGGAACGGAAGCTGCAGGGAAGGCTGTTGAGACTATCTCCCGGTACCGGTGCTTATCCACGGCCAACCATCACCATCCGGCTTTTGAATATATGACTGTTCAGGATACCATACTCTATGACCAGTGGCTGCGGATAAACGGAGAAACAGAGAATGTTGTTCCGGTTTTCGCCATATCCAATGTAAACCTAAAAAATGTGGTCTATCCACGAGGTGCCATTGTTTATGACTGCACCCTTCCAGAAAAAATACTCCGGCTTCCTATATTTCCGACGAAACTGCGGCCTGTGTGCGTTGCCGGGCTAGGGGGAATCCGCCCATCAATGTGTAAGGCAGCAATGGATCGTTTGGCTCAAGAAGAACGTAATGGGACTATCAATGCGTCTATGTTTCATGCAATATCCGAATACTATGAGGACATTCTGTTATCTGAAAGCGTCCAGAAATATGACACCTATCGGGAGCAAACTACCGTAATCAACGCCCTGCTATCCCAGCGATATTTTACAGATCGAAAACCGATGTATATGTGGATAGACCTGGAAAGTATGGTTTCTAAACTGTTGCAGCAGGATTTGCAGCAGGAGGATACCATTCTGAGCCGTGTCCTGTTCGACTGGGAGGTGTGGAGCCGCCTTTTGATACGGCTGGACGGAGTTTCAGGATGCTGGACCGGGGTGGAATCCGGCACACATTTCTTTTGGGGATTGGATGACCACGGCATCCTGTTTCCCATGCACTTACATATAATTGGCGGAGAAACCGTGCTATCTGGGAAGGATTCTGCTGGATGTGAATTTGCGGTTCCTTTTTCTGCTGAATCAATCTGTGAGCAGTTGGAGAAAAGAACGATTTTGCCCTCCATGCTTCTTATTTTTCTTGAAATCCATTTCCTGCGCGACTTCACAGTGTTCGGCGGATATTACCAACCTACTTATCTGAGCCAAATGCGTGATGGTATCGTGAGAACCCTCCGCGAGCGAAAGATATTTGAGAAAGAAGCCGCGATCATAGAGGCGAAGGCAAATTACATGACATTGGGTCTGACTTACCTGGTGCGGGATCATGGAGCCGGAACATTCCCGGTTTCAACGGCTGAATTGCTGGAACAGCCCATCTCCACGCCGGAAATTGGGGAAAAGCTAAAGATATCCGTAGCCGGGGCGTTTGAAATGCTATCTATCTAATTGCACCAAACTACGGCTCGATACTTCAGAAATACACCGATCCTAGCACGACAAAGCGCAATCTTCTTGGTGTCAGCAGAATCGGCAATAAAGGTTTTGCGGCAGTATTTCACGCAGAAAAAAGAGTGTTTCACACAAAAAATAGTTTTTTGGCGCAGCTCCCCTTAGCTCCCCTTTATAATCATCTAATATAATCGCTATTTGGAGGTATCTGATATGAATATCAACAAGACAATAGACGGAACAACCATGCGTCTCTCTCTGGAGGGGCGGCTGGATACGACGACCGCCCCGCAGATGGAAACGGAACTTGGGCAGTCCCTGGATGGGATTACTCTGCTGGAATTGGATTTCGATAAGCTGGAGTATCTGTCTTCCGCCGGATTACGGGTGATTTTGGCCGCACAGAAGACTATGAACAAGCAGGGAAAAATGGTCATCCGCCATGTCAATGAAACGATTATGGAAGTGTTTGAAGTGACCGGCTTCATTGACATACTCACCATCGAAGGAAGCGGGAAATGAGCATGAAACTGCTGGAGCAGACGGCCCGGGAGGCAAAGGCGGAAAAATGGCTGGAGGACGTCGCTGTTTTACATATCAATCACTGCATGGACAACACCTTTTCGTTCAATGATGTGCTGCGAAGCCTGTTCAGCCATGTGACGCTTGTAACCCCGCCCTATAGCAGTCAGGATATCCCAGAAGGATACCCGGAACCGTGCTATCACGGGATGCAGCGAGACGGCGTCTATCGCCTGATGAAGAACCAGACGGAGCTGGGCTGCGGCGGTACGGAATTTCTGGAGGCCACCCTGCTCCTGCTGGAGGAAGCGTTCCGACAGGAACTGATCCCGCTGCTACGCCGGGGAAAAAAACTGCTGATTATTGAGGACGGAGGCTATCATTTTGAAGCGCTGCCACGGGTGAAGCGGCTGTTCCCGGAGGTAGAGAGCAGGATCATCGGCGTAGTGGAGCAGACTACCTCTGGTACACACCGGAGTATGAGCCGGCAGGGATACCAGTACGCCTATCCCTGCGCCAGCATTGCCCGGTCGGATATCAAAATGAACCTGGAGTCCATTTTTATCGGACAGCGGATCGTGGAGGAGCTGGGGCTAATGCTCTATGCGGCGGACGCCTTTTTCCCCTTCCACTCCGTACTGCTGGTGGGCTATGGCATTGTAGGACGCAGCTGCCGTATGGCGCTGGAGGGGCGTTTCTGCCGGATAGAGGCCTATGATACAAATCCGCATGTTCTGCGGGCGGCGGAGGAAGACGGCCTGCGGGCCTATCCCAAACCGGATCCGGACATGTTTTTGGGGGATACCATTGTCATCGGATGCGTGGGCCGGCCATCCTTTGGGGAAGGACTGTTTCGCGCTTTTCTTAATGGACAGGGAGCAAATCTCTATCTGGCCAGCGGTTCCTCAAAGGATGTGGAATTTTCCTGGTTTCTGCGGTACCTGACGGGAAAAGAGGCTGATATTCCCGGCCTTTCGCTGGAGAAACAGGAGACAGCAAAGTGGCATAGCTGTTACCGCTTCCGCTACGACGGCGCAGAAAAAAATGTATACCTGATGGCGGAAGGGAAGCCAGTGAACTTTTACCGGGAGGATGTCATCAGCCTGACCTACAGGGTGATCGACCTGGTGTTCACAGAAATGCTTAAGATGGCGCTGTACCTGTGCCGCAGCAGGGATCTCCCTCCGCAGCTGTACATTTTAGGAGATGATAACCCCATCACCCGGGCGGTTTCTGAAAAGAAACTTCTGGACTGGTGGTTTCAGGAAAACCGATTTTGGTATCAGGGGGAACTGGAAACCTTCCTGCGGCCTCATCCCCTGGCTGCTGAACTCAGAAAGATTATGTGGGAGAAAGATCATGGAGAAGATTATTAAACGGACTTTTTTCAAATTTTTCGGCCCTACGCTGGTGGCGTCGCTGGCGTTGGCCGTTGTCTCCATGACCGATTTGATTGTGGCCGGTCAGCTTCTGGGCAGCGGCGCATTTACCGCTATCAGCCTGGCGCTGCCGGTAACTATTTTTGTTCAGATTATCGCCGCCGTCTTCGGCGGCGGCGCGGGAATTGTATTGTCCAACCTTTTGGGACAGGGAGAACGGGAACGCTGCAACCGGGTGTTCACCACCGCGCTGCTTTCAGCAGCGGCCATAGGCGTGGCAGCGGCGGCGTTAGGCCTGCTCTTTTTAGATCCGCTGATTCTGCTGTTGGGCGGCCAACCCGGAGAGAGCATGGACGCCGCCCGCCAGTATATCGGGATCCTGCTTTTTGGGATGCCCTTTTTGATTTTGGCGCCGGTACAGCTTACCTTCCTGCGCAATGACAGCAACCCACGATACTCCATGCTTTGCGTGCTGGCAGGCGGCGTTTGGAACCTGGCCGCCAATATTTCCCTGGTACTGCTGTTTGATCTTGGAATCACGGGTATTGCAGTTGGTACGGTTACATCGCAAATACTCAGCTGTGTCCTCTCCGGGCGGAAGCTCTATCGAAAAAACAGCAGTTTCCATCTGACTAGGAAACCATGCTGGTCCTTTTCCGCCGTCCGGGAGATGGCACGGCCCGGTCTGACCGCCGCCATGATTTTTTTCTTCCAGGTGGTGCTTACCGTGGTAATCAACCGCACGCTGGCTCTTACCGGAGGCGAAAGCGCGGTGGGCATATACGCGGTGGTGAAGTACTTAATTACGTTCCTTTATGCTTTTTATGACGGTGTTACCGGCGCTGTTCAGCCCATGCTGGGCGTCTACCGGGGCGAAGGGGAGATTGACAATCTGCGCCGCACGGTTTCTGTGTCCTTTAAGATTATGCTGCTGATGTCGGCAGGGATTACCCTGGCGCTGGAACTGGGCGCCCCGTTGATTTGTATGATTTTTGGTGTGGAGCAGGATATGCTGGATATCACCGTAACGGCGATCCGCATCCAGGCGCTGTTTTGTATGACTGCCGGAATACTGGCCTATTTAGGGGCGTTTTACCGCTGCACCGGCCATGCGGGTGCGGCAATGGTCATTGCCGTATGCAATAATCTGATTTTTCCGGTGTCCATTATTCTGCTTCTGGCGAATTTCACGCCCCTGGGCAGCAACAGCGTTTATTGGGGGCTGGTATTTACGGATTACGCCACGCTGCTGGTTCTGTTTTGTACTTTGCGTATTTTTCGCCGGAAGGGCGAGTCTCCGCTGCTTCTGATCCCTGTTCAGGACGTCCAAGACGGAGCCGTGTACCACGTGCTGATCCAGGACAAATATGAGGACATTCCCAGAATCTCTGCAGAAATTGACCGTTTCTGCGAGGAACACGGCGTACCGGTAAAGAAACAGTATACCATATCCCTGTGTATGGAGGAATTGGTTGTAAATGTCATCCAGATGGGGTTTCACAAGGAACGGGACAACTATATTGATATCCGGGTATCGGTACTGCCAGACCAGCGGGTGATCCTGCGCATCCGGGATGATGCGGTGGAGTTTGATCCCGCCCAATCCAAGGAAGCATCGCTGGACGACCTGATGGACGGTTCCCATCAAGAGGATCACAACGAGCTGGGGCTGCTCATGGTAAAAAAGATGGCACAGTCCTATTCGTATAAGCGGACGGTGGGATTTAATGATTTTATGGTGGTGCTTTAACAAGGCCGCTGGAAAGGATAGAAAACCATGAAGGAAATATTCACTGTTTTCCGGAAAAAAGAAGCATGGGGGCATATGCTGCTCAGCGCCGTGGTGTTTTTCGCCATCGCCCTGCCGTTCCGCAGCCTGTTCACACTTCTGCCTGGGGTGACGGAGATCCGGCCGGCCAATATGGTCCCTGTCGTATTTGGCATCCAGTTCGGCCCCGCAGCTGCCTGGGGCATTGCCGCCGGGAACCTGATTTCCGATATCCTGTCGGGTTCTAATGCGTTTGTTTGTTTGACTGGATTTATAGTCAACTTTTTTTATACCTACATTCCGTATAAATTGTGGTATACTCTGCGTATCGGGAAGGAACCCATCCATCCGGTACGCCTAAATACGGTGCTGGAGATCGTCAAATACATTCTGGTGATCCTGATTGATTCTTTTATTACCACCGTGTCCCTTTCTCTGGTATTTGAGGCGGCGGGGTTCCAGTCGTTTTCTTCTTCGTTCCCGCTGCTGTTTTTCAACAATTTTGATTTTGCGATTATTCTGGGCATCCCGGCGCTGTCTTTTTGGAACAAGACCCGCCTGCGTTCTGTGGTGCCGGAGTATCGGGAAAACGCAAAGCTCCGGCGCAGGGCGCACTGGCTGGATCTGCCTCTGATTATCATCGCCGTCATTGGCGTGGGATATTTCCTTTATTCCCTTTTCCTGGGTGGAACTGTGATGAACAGCTCCCTTGCATTGGGATTCCTCTGCGTGGCGCTGGCCGGGCTGCTCTTTTATGCTTTCCGTCCGGCAGGTAAAGCAGAGCCTCTGCCCGCCCGCAGGGAGGGCGTTAAAATCTCCATTAAGGCGAAGGTGACCATCGGCTTTTTGCTGGTAACGCTGATCTTCCTGATCCTGCTGGCGGTTGTGTCCTATACCGCGCTGAAGGTGGGGGGCGAGCTGAACCGCCTGGAGGTTTGGAACTATATCTATCTGGTACTTGGTATCACCATCAATCTTCTTTATGGCATTGCTATTCTGTTTTTGTGGTATGTGGAGCGAAACATCACGACCCCTGTGGAGCGCCTTTCCGACCTTACGGAGTTATATGCGAAGCAGGAGCATAAGCACGAGGAAAGCCTTGCACAGAGCCTGCAGCAGTTGGCGGACACCATTCCCAAGGGGGACGAGATCGGCGCGCTGGCAGTGTCCTTCCGGAACATGGTGGGCGAGCTGGATGAATACATGGCGAACCTGGCGGTTATAACAGCGGATAAGGAACGCATTGCCACAGAGTTGAATGTAGCTACCCAGATCCAGGCAAGTATGCTGCCCTGTATTTTCCCCGCCTTTCCCGGCCGTAAGGAGTTTGACGTTTACGCTACCATGACCCCGGCTAAGGAGGTGGGAGGGGATTTCTACGATTTCTTCCTGGTGGACGATGACCATCTGGCTTTAGTCATGGCCGACGTATCCGGCAAGGGTGTGCCGGCGGCACTGTTTATGGTCATTGCCAAGACCCTGCTGAAAAACGCCGCCCAGACCGGCCTGTCTCCCAGGGCGATACTGGAGAAGGTCAACAACCAGCTTTGCGAAAACAACGAGGCGGAGATGTTTGTCACAGTATGGCTGGGGATTTTTGAAATCTCCACCGGAAAACTGACGGCTTCCAATGCGGGCCACGAATATCCGGCAGTCCGCCATAAGGACGGGAAATTCGAGCTGTATAAGGACAGGCACGGTTTTGTGCTGGCCGGTATGGAGGACGCGCACTACCGGGAGTACGAGATGGACCTGAAGGGGGGAGACACCCTGTTTGTGTATACCGACGGCGTGGCGGAAGCCACCGACGCGGAGAATACCTTGTACGGCACGGAGCGGATGCTGGCAGCGCTCAACCGAGACGAGGGGGCTGACCCTGAAGCGCTCCTGCATAATGTGAAGGAAGATATTGACGCCTTTGTGGGCAAAGCGCCTCAGTTTGACGACATCACCATGCTGGCGCTGAAAATAAAGGATATCCCGTCCGAAAAGATGAAGAAAATAAATGTAGCGCCGCAGATGGACAGCATCGACACCGTGACCGCTTTTTTTGAAGAGTGCCTGGAGGAGCAGGACGCCCCCATGAAGGTCGTTTCGCAGATCAATATAGCGGTGGACGAGATTTTTTCCAATATCGCCCGTTACAGCGGAGCAACCGCTGTTTCGGTTGGCTGTGAAGCGGAGAAGAACCGCGTTGTGCTCCGTTTTGCGGACAATGGACGTCCCTACGACCCGACCGAAAAGGCGGATCCGGACGTTACGCTTTCGGCGGAGGAACGGGACATCGGCGGTCTGGGCATTTTCATGGTGAAAAAGACGATGGATGAAATTCGGTATGAATATGAGGACGGATTTAATATCCTGACCATTCAAAAGCGCTGGTAATGCGCGGCAAGGAAGGAAAGCATGAAAATATGATAAGGAAAAAATCTTTTTACCGGCTGGGAGGGCTGCTCCTTGCGCTGGTGCTTGTACTGTCCGGCATGGCAGGCTGCGGCGCAGAAAAACAGCAGGAAGACATTGTAATTCTCTATACCAACGACGTCCACTGCGCGGTGGACACGGATATCGGATATGCGGGGCTTGCGGCGTATAAAGACTGGGTGGAGGAGAAAACGCCCTATGTCGCCCTGGTGGACTGCGGCGACGCCTTACAGGGAGATACCATCGGAGCTGTGTCCCAGGGGGAATATCTGGTGGACATTATGAATCAGGTAGGGTATGACTTCGCGGTGCTGGGAAACCACGAGTTCGACTATGGCATGGAGCAGCTTGCATCCCTTTTGGAAAAGGCGGAAGCCCAATATCTGGGTTGCAATATCCGGTATACCGGCACAGGGGACAGCGCCGTTTCGTCCCTCAAACCCTATGAAATCGTTTCTTACGGTGATACAGACGTAGCGTTCGTGGGGGTTTCCACCCCGGAGAGTATCGCCAAATCCACGCCTTCCTATTTCATGGATGAGTCGGGTGGATTTGTCTATGACTTTTACGGTGGCAGCGGGGAAGAACTGTACGCGCGGGTCCAGGAGACGGTGGACGAATGCCGGGAAGAAGGCGCCGATTATGTCATCGCTTTGGCGCATCTGGGGGATGATGAAGCCTCCAAGCCCTTCCGTTCCACCGACCTAATTGCCGGCACAACCGGCATCGACGCAGTTCTGGACGGTCATTCCCACAGCGTACTTCCCTGCGATGTGGTGGAGAATAAGGAAGGGGACAAGGTGTTGCTGTCCTCCACCGGCACGGGACTTGCCAATATCGGCCAGATGGTCATCACTGCCGACGGCAATCTTGCCGCCGGTTTGATCGGTGACTTCCCAGACAGGAATACGGAAACCGATTCCTTTGTGAAAGGGATTCAAAACCAATACGAGGCGGAACTGGAGCAGGTGGTAGCTCATACCGACGTGTCCCTGACCACTGTGGCGGAATCCGGTATCCGCCTGATCCGCAATAGAGAAACAAATCTTGGCGACTTTTGCGCCGACGCTTACCGGGCAATTGCCGGGGCGGATATCGCCTTTGCCAACGGCGGAGGCATCCGGGCGGATATCGAAGCTGGGGATATCACCTATGGGGACATCATCGCCGTCCACCCCTACGGCAACACACTCTGCGTTGCAGAGGCAACCGGTCAGGAAATCCTGGACGCGCTGGAAATGGCCAGCCGCTCGACTATGGCGGAAACCGGCGACGGGGAGAATGCCGTGGGAGAAAACGGCGGGTTCTTACAGGTATCAGGGCTGAAATATACCATCGACACGTCTGTTCCCTCCACTGTGGAGGTAGATGAAGCGGGGATGTTTGTCTCCTGCGGGGAAAGCCGTCGCGTGAAAGATGTGCAGGTGCTGCAGAAGGACGGCAGTTATGCGCCGATTGACCCGGAGGAAACCTATACGCTGGCTTCACACAATTACCTGATCAAGCAGGGCGGCGATGGGCTGAATATGTTTATGGACAACTCACTGACCATGAACGAGGGGATGCTGGATTATCAGGCACTTATCACCTATATCACCGACCATCTTGGCGGTACGGTGGGGAGCGATTATGCCCAGCCGCAGGGACGGATCACCGTAAAATAGACCAGTAAAGAGCAGGAAAAAACAGCTCCGATATATGGATATTGTCAGGGTCGAGCGGTATGGATATGTCGGACGATTGTGATTTTATCTTTTTTATGATATGATTTAAACTACAGGCGGAGTGAGGTGAGAGGCATGCTGCGGATAGTAATATGTGATGATAAACAGGAGGACATCGACCATGTCGAAAGCCTAGTAGTCTACTTTTCAAAAGAACATCCTGAGACACCTGTGCAGATACAAACGTATCGGTCACCGTATGACTTGCTGGATGATATAGAAAAAACAGGCGGGTTTGATTTGTACCTGTTGGATGTCGTTATGCCTCATATGACCGGCGTAGCTTTGGCCAGACGGATACAGGAACGAAAAGAGAAGGCGGAGATTCTATTCCTGACTGTTTCCAGAGAATATGCAGTGGACGCTTTCAGCGTGAAAGCTTCCGGCTATCTGATAAAACCAGTGAGCAAATCGGATTTTGACGATGCGGTGCTTGACTGCATTCATCGGTTGTCGCCGGAAAACAACCCGTCTCTTATGCTGAAATCAAAGGATGGCATTCACCGTGTGCCGGTCTGTGAACTGGTGTCTGTGGAGAGTTTTAATCATAATCAGATTTGTACCTTGTCTGAGGGCTCTACATTGGAGACATCGGCAACTTTAGCGGAGATGATGGAGTTGCTAAAAGATTATCCTGCTTTTGTCCGACCGCACAGAGCGTATATTGTCAACATGGATTTTATCCGCAAACTGACTACCCGTGAGATACTGCTGACAAACGGAAAAAGGATCCCAGTCCCCCAGAGAGGATATGGGGAATTGAAAAACGCATATTTTGCTTATATGGCCCGCACGTAAAAATACAGATTGCTATTTCACGCAGAAAAAGTGCCGTTTCACGAAAGGAACCCGCTTTTTCTGCGTTTTTCTTTTATACTGACAAAAGCAGAAGGTCTTTTGGATAGGATAGGTTTCAATATCCAGAGTAAAAGATGGTGAATGGTATGAAATGGTGGTTTCAAAAAAAGAAAGAAAAAAAGGATCCGCTGAAATTTGAGGACGCCGCACGCTTTAATTGGGCACTGGACACGAACCGTGAGCTTCAGGACGGAATGGCGAAATTGGCGGAGGAATTTCCCCATCTGACGGAAGATATCTATACGCAGAAAGCACTGGAGCTATTTCGGAAAGCAGGCCTCGAATTAAGCGCAGAAGACTTAAAGATGCTGCTGGCTTTGCGCAAGGAAACCGACAGTATGCTGCTGCGGAAGAAAAGAAGGGATAGGCAATGACGATGAAGAAGCAGCGAGCCCCCGCGATAATCTTGACGGCACTGTTGCTGATGGCATTGGCTGGATGCGGGAAAACCGATCCTGACAATGGAACTCTGTGGAAAGCCGCTATGCAGGACGCGGTTTTCAGCGAGGATGATGAGATTCACGAATTGGTGGAACTGACAAAGGATGACGATCAGGTCGTCTGGGACGAAGCTGGGGAACGGGTGCTGCTGCTGAGCTGGCACAACTATGATGACGCCTGCGCGCCCGGCAGCTCTATCAGGACTGAATACGGAGATATCTGGGCCACTTCCACCGGCGAGATGAAGGCGTGGTATGAGCAAAACCATGACGGTGTAGAAAATTGGGATTTGCGGTTTGCCCAGCTTCTGGGAGTACATGTGGACGAGGGATATACCCGCTTTACCGCCTTCTGGGTTTCTCCAGAGGATGTGATCCGCCCGGCCTATGTTACCGATGTGACAAAACAGATGGAGAACGACTACGCTATCGTGACAGATGAAGCGTATAAGGAATGGTTTGACGGCAATATCCTCTGGTCCTACTTTGAGAGCGATTATCCCTGGACACGGCTCGGCTACACCTATGATTGGAGCGGCGGGGAATCGGAATACGGTCTGACCGAGTTTTTGGTAGCCGACGGTAGCAAGACAGAAATTGCCTTTACCTGTACCACCGCCGAATTTGTGGATTGGCTGGAAGAACAGACACAAAAATAACATGAAATAAAAAGGAGAAATGGACTATGGAGAACAAATGCGACAACAAACGGGGCTGCCCCTGCACCTACGACTGCCCGCGGCACGGCAAATGCTGCGACTGCGTGGCCCATCACCGCGATCATAACGAAGGGGTGCCGGGCTGCTTCTTTTCCAAAGAGGCAGAAGCGGCTTATGACCGGAGTATTGAAGCGCTGGCCAGGGATCACGGAATCATCAAGTAGGAAGTTGTGGCAGAATGAATCGAAAAAGAAGATTGGCGAAACGGGAACAACGGATTATCTTGGAAGCCAGCGGAATAGACCGGCTTTCCATTCTGCTTGCAGAGGCGCTGACCGAAGCCGGGACAGAGCAGAAGGACGTTACCCGTCTGCGGCTGGCGGTGGAAGACATACTGACGCTGTGGCACGGCGCGTTGGGGGAACATGTGCAATGTATCTTCCGGTGCGGTTCCCGCTTGGGCCGTATGTACATAGAAATCAGGGCTTTTGGCGAACGGCTGGATCCCAGCGAAGCAACAGAAGAAATAGGCGATGGTCTGCTATACTCCACTCTGCTGGCGCAGGCGGGGCTTTCGCCGGTATACAGTTACAGGGACGGTCAGAACTGTCTGACGCTGTATCCGCCAAAGCCGCAGAGAATGAATCCTTTGATATCGCTTGTTCTGTCAATGGCGGCGGCTTTTCTATGTGGTCTCCTCTGTTTGGCTCTGCCGCATCCGGTACAAACGGCAGCGGTTGCTGTATCGGAACCACTCTTTAACGCGCTGATGGGGATTTTACAGGCATTGGCCGGGCCAGTGATTTTTTTAAGCGTGTGCTGGGGGATCGTTTGCATTGGCGACGTCCAGGTACTGGGGAGGATCGGGCGGACAGTCATTTTTCGCTTTATCGCTGGCATATATGTGACGACGGGGCTTTCCGCGCTGTGCCTGGTATGGTTGTTTCAGGGCGGAACAACATCTGTCCAGGGGGAAAACGCGGCTTCGCAGATTTACAGCATGCTCTTGGGAATTATTCCGAACAACATCCTTTCCCCGTTTCTGGAGGGGAATTCCCTGCAGATTATTTTTATGGCTGTCTGTATGGGATTGGTGATGCTGTTTCTCAAGGAGAAACTGCCGACCCTCTATACGTTGGTGGAACAGGGGAATACTGCGGTCCAATTTATGATGGAGACGGTAAGCCGCTACATACCGGTATTTACTTTTATCAGTCTCTTTACCCTGATCTTATCCAATCGTATGAGCGGCCTGGGCAGGGTTGCAAAAGGGCTTCTTCTGGCTGCAGCCGCCTGCCTGATCTGGCCGCTCATCTATGCGCTGGCAGCGGCTCTGCGGCTGAAGGTGTCCTATCCCCTTTTGCTGCGCAAGCTGCTTCCCACCTATCTGATTGTGCTGACCACAGCATCCTCCTCCGCCGCGTTGTCCACCAATCTGGAAACCTGTGAGGAAAAACTCGGGATTTCAGAACATATCAGCCGGTTTGCCGTGCCTCTGGGACAGGTGATTTTCAAAACCGGGGGCGGAGTAGGTTTTTTTGTGCTGGCAATGGGCTTAGCGGAGTATTACGGCGTGTCCATTTCACTTCCCTGGGTCATTACAGGAGTGCTGACGTCAGGGCTGCTGGCGATTGCGGCGCCTCCTGTCCCCGGCGGCAGCCTTACCTGCTACACGGTCTTGCTGGCCCAGCTGGGGATTCCCGCGCAGGCAGTCGCTCTGGCGATTGCGGGGAATGTGATTTTGGATTTCTTTATGACGTCCTGCGGGATATCCTGTCTGCAGTCAGAACTGATACTGGCGGCAAATCGGCTGGGGCTTTTGAATAAAAACAGGCTAAAAGAGAGGGAATCGATATGAAACGAGTCAGAGCGAAGGGACGTCTTCTTTGTGTAATCTGGCTGCTGAGTATTTTGTGTGTACTCCTAAGCGGCTGTAATACGGCGGAGGAAACATCTATCACGGGTATCCGGCAGCTGGACGGACAAAAAATCGGTGTGATGACCGGCTCCAGCTTTGACGTCCATACCGACAATCTGATCGAGGATGCGGATAAGCAGTATTACGACCGGGTTCCGGATCTGGCTCTGGCAGTGGAACAGGGAAAGATTGCCGGTTTTTTGATTGACGAACCGATTGCCCGTGTACTGTGCCTGGAAAACCAGGCGGTGACCTATCTCCCCGATGTGCTGGTTGATGAGAGCTACGCCGCCGCTTTTTCAAAAACCGAGCGGGGCGCTGCGCTGCGGGATGAGTATAACGAATTTTTGGCTCAAATCAAGGCGGACGGCACACTGGAGGAAATCGACGGGATCTGGCTGGGCGCGGACGAAAGTAAAAAGGTAGTGGAGGACTGGACGTCCCTCCCTGCAGAGAACGGCGTTATCCGGATGGCGGTAAAAACCGATGTCGCGCCCTTCAGCTATATCAAGGATGATCAGATCGTCGGATACGATATTGATATCATGGCCCGCTTCTGCAAGGAATATGGCTATGGGCTGGAAATCACCAGCACGGAGATTGCGTCTATTTTCGCGGGCCTTGCAACGGGGACATACGATGTATCGGCTGCCGGCCTGACTGTGACGGAAGAACGGGCGGAAAGTGTGAATTTCTCCGAGCCGAATTACACTGGCGGCGTGGTAGCGGTTGTAGCGAACACAGGGCAAAATCAGATCCGTTTCCAGACGTTGCAGGATTTTTCTGGTACAACGATAGGAGCTGTGACAGGCACCATCCATAACGAGCTTGTGAACGATGTTGTCAGCGGTTGTGAATATCAGTACTACGATGATTTTTCCGCCCTGCTTCTGGCGCTGCAGTCGGGTACACTGGACGCAGTCGTGACCGATATGCCCATTGCACAACTGGCGGTGGCCAGACAACCGGATCTGGTAATATTTCCCGAAACAGTAGCCCCCGACAGTTATGGCCTGAGACTGCAAAAAGACAGCCCGCTGACAGATAAGATCAGCGCTATCATTGAAAGGTATACGGAAGACGGCACGCTGGACGCCCTGCGGGAAAAATGGCTGGGCGCCGATGAAAGCGTAAAGACCATCGATATGGGGGAATACGACGCACCGAACGGCACCTTGCGGTATGCGCATGACTCTACGCTGGAACCTATGAGTTATGTAGGCGGAAACGGAGAATCCCTGGGATACGAGGTGGAACTGGTCTCGCTCATCGCCAAGGAACTGGGGATGAAACTGGAAATTACCCAGAGCACCTTCAATTCGCTGATTCAGATGCTGAGCAGCGGGCGGGCGGATATTGTATCCGGTTCCATCAGCATCACCGATGAGCGGAAGGAAAGCATTGACTTCCCCTCCACCCATTATGTCGGCGGCACGGTGCTCATTGTCAGGGGCGAAGATATGGGCATGTCCGCAGAAGCGGAGGAAACGGGCTTTTGGGCCGGGCTGAGAAACAGCTTTTATAAGAATTTCATCCAGGAAAACCGCTGGCAAATGATCCTCTCCGGCCTGGCCGTTACGTTTGTCATATCGATCTTTTCAGCTCTGTTCGGCACGGTGCTGGGCTTTGGTTTGTGCCTGCTGCGCCGCAGCCGTAATAGAATCGCCTCCGGGATTACGGCGGCCTTTATCCGGCTGATCCAGGGAATTCCAGTTCTGGTTCTGCTGATGGTGCTGTTCTATGTCGTATTTGCGGGCGCAAGGCTGGATGGGATCGTCGTGTCCATCATCGGTTTCTCCATCAACTTCGCCGTCTATGTTTCCGAAATGATCCGCACCGGCATCAACGCCGTGGACATCGGCCAGTGGGAAGCGGCGGCCGCCATGGGCTTCGGCAGGGTCAAGACCTTCACAAAGATTATCGCCCCCCAGGCGGCGCGGCATATCCTGCCGGTATACAAGGGCGAATTCATTTCCATGGTAAAAATGACGTCTGTGGTGGGGTATATCGCGGTACAGGATCTGACCAAGGTAACCGACCTTATCCGCAGCCGTACCTTTGAGGCGTTTTTCCCGCTGATATTGACTGCGGTTCTGTATTTCCTGCTGGCATGGTGCCTTACCCTTCTGCTGGGGCTGGTGGAAAGGAAGATCGACCCCCGCCGCCGGCGCCGGGAACTAAAGGGAATCGACAGGAAAATTTCCCTGCCGGAAGTCACGGAGGAACCGAAGTGCGCGCAAAGCGAGGAACCGGTGATTACCATTTCCCATTTGAAGAAGGTATTTCCCAACGCGACACCGCTGAAGGACGTCAATGCTGTCATAAGAAAAGGGGATGTGATCTCTATCATCGGACCTTCCGGCACGGGCAAAAGCACCCTGCTGCGCTGTATAAACCGATTGGAAACGCCGACGGAAGGACAGATCGAGGTGTTTGGTCATCCGGTGACCGGCGTGAAGCCGACGCAGCTTGGCGCTGTGCGCCGCCGCATGGGAATGGTATTCCAGAGTTTTAACCTGTTCGCTCATCTGACAGTGATTGAAAATATTATGCTGGGACCCGTAGAACTGCTTGGCTGCACCCGGCAGCAGGCATATGAACGGGGCATGCGACTGCTGGCCAGCGTGGGACTGGCGGAAAAGGCGCTCAACTATCCGGATGAGCTTTCTGGCGGTCAAAAGCAGCGCGTCGCCATTGCCCGTACGCTGGGAATGCAGCCGGAAATCGTACTTTTTGACGAGCCGACCAGCGCGCTGGATCCTACCATGGTGGGAGAAGTGCTGGCAGTCATCCGCAGCCTTGCAGGTCAGGGTCTGACCATGCTCATTGTCACCCATGAGATGAAATTTGCCCGGGATGTATCCACGCGGGTATTTTACATGGACAAAGGCGTTGTTTACGAGGAAGGGACGCCGGAGCAGGTGTTTGATCACCCGAAGACTGACCGCTGCCGGGCGTTTGTCCACCGGCTGAAAACCCTACATCTCGATATTGCCTCCAAGGGGTTCGACTTTATCGGCGCGGCGGCCGACATCGACCGTTTTGCCCGTAAGCAGTTGCTGAGCGCACAGCAGTCGCTCAAGTACCAGCAGATTTTCGAAGAGTTGTGTGTGACAAGCATCCTGCCAAACCTGCCAGATGACGGGTACAGCCTGAGCTTTGACGCCCTTTGCAGTGAGGACGGAAGCGAATGTGAGGCTGTCATCCATTGGAAGGGCGAAGCGTTCAATCCGCTGACGCAGGGAGATGAGCTGAGCGCAGCTCTGGCTGTCAGCCGGACCAAGAGCAGCAAACATGCCTATGCCGACGGTGTCAACACGGTTACGATTGTATTTTAAGAAGGAAGTTCAGGAAGATGCACCCGCGAAACAAGGCGCAAAAGGAGACGATTCCCTGCATCCGGCGGGACAGATGCGGTTATTATCCTGCTGTTCCGAATGGGATGGAAAATCGCTTTTATCTACAAAAAATAGAAAGCCGTTTATGAAGCAGGCGGAGAAAGGAAGAAAGAAAAATCATGAAACTGAAAAAAATGAGCATTTGTCTATTGCTGGCGGTATTTGCAACCGTGATGCTGCTATCCGGCTGCGGACAGCAGAGCGGCCAGAAAACGGAGATGGTTTACCATGTATACTTCGGGCTGAACGACGCGGATACCGGCGAGCAGGAGGTTACGATGGACGAGGCTTCCTCCTACATTCGGGAAGTTATCGAAAGCTACGGCTACGGATATACCGAGCACCGCACCTATGGCGCCTATACGGAAAACGGTGAGAGCAAAGGCAATGATACGCTTGTATATATGATGATTTTTGTGGAGGAAGAAAATGTAGAAAAGATTGCGAACGAGGTGGTTGACCATCTGAATCTGGCGTCTGTCCTCTGCCAGAAGGAGGAAATGCCATATACCTTTTATGCCGGTGAAGAAAAGCAGTCGTAAACCGGCTGCCGATTCTGCAATAACAAAAAAGTTGGAGGTTATCATATGAACATCATCAAAACAACAGAAGGAACCACTCTGAATCTCGCCCTGGAGGGACGGCTGGACACCACTACCGCCCCTCAACTGGAAGCCGAACTCAAAGGCTCTTTGGATGGCGTTACGGAACTGAATATGGATTTTGAAAAGCTGGAATACCTGTCCTCCGCCGGCCTGCGGGTGATTCTGGCCGCGCAGAAGACGATGAATAAACAGGGGAAAATGGTCATTCGTCATGTCAACGAAACCATACGGGAAGTATTTGAAGTAACCGGCTTTATCGACATCCTCACTATTGAATAAGAGGTGTGAGGGATGAAGATAGCGGTCATTGGCAATGGAAACGTGGGGATGGCCGCCTTTGGAGAACTGCTACGGATGCCGGAGATCCGCGAATTGGCGCTGGTAGGCAGAAACGTGGAACGGATCCGGGCTGAGGTGGCCGACTATGCAGACGCACAGATCCTCCATACTGCTCCGGGTGTCAGGCTTTCTGGCGGCGGCTACGAAAAGACAGCGGGGGCGGATATTCTCCTCTATGCTGCCGGGGCGGCACAGAAACCGGGGCAGACGCGGCTGGATCTGGCGGCGGAAAACGTACGCATCACGCGGCAGATTTTCAGCGAGGTCAACCGCTATAACCGGGACGGCATCGTGATTTGCCTGAGCACTCCGGTGGATCTGATCACCGCCGTAATATGCGAATGTACGGGCCGACCATCGGAAAAGGTGATCGGCACGGGGACGCTGCTTGATACCGCCCGGCTGAAAAAGTATCTGTCGAATCTTCTGGATGTGTCGCCTGCTTCGGTAACGGCGTATGTGCTGGGGGAGCATGGCGACAGCTCCTGCGTTATCTGGAGTGCGACCCGGATTTCTGGCCAGCCTGTGGACAGTTTTCTGTCCTCTGCGCTGGAGGATGAGGCGCATATGGCAAAAATGGTTTTGCCATATCAGTTCCCTGCGTTGTAGACAGCCGGGGAGCCGCGTGACGGCGGAGCTGCCTATGACAGGAGATGAGAAAAAGGCGTTTGACGCTTCCGCGGATATAGTAGCCACAGTGGCGGAAAACTTTATAGGGAAAGGATCTGATTTAAATGATGAAATCGAATGAAATAGCATTATCCAACAGCCTGTCCTGCGCTGTGAATGCGCTGCAGGAAGTAGAGCAGGCATCTGGACGAGCTGGACTGAATCGAGAGCAAGCCAATATCATGCGGCTGCTGACGGAAGAAATGATCGCCATGACCACCGATATCCTGCAGGACTGCAAGGGGTCTCTCTGGATGGAGTGGGAAGGAATGGCCTGCGAACTGCACCTGACTGCAGTGGTGCCTATTGAAGAAGAGGCAAAGGCTGCCTTCATCGAAGCGTCCAAAGCGAAGGCAAACACGCCTATCAAGGGTCTAAAAAATAAAATCAGCGCACTGTTTGCCGGGATGCTCAGCAGCGGGGACTACCCGGAGCTGTACGCTTCCATGAGCGCCGGATTTATCGGCGGAATGCCTATGGGTATGCCTTCTATGCGTATGGCTCCGACCTGGTCACTGGCAGTTTATACGGAAAGCCGCAAAAAGGAACAAAAGGCTGCGGAGCTGGAGGGTGTGGAGAAATCCATCCTAACCGGCCTGGCGGACGATGTGGTAGTATCCGTGAGAAGCCACTGGGTGGAGTTGGTGGTCAAAAAAGCGTTTGCCACACCTCTTCAGGCTGCTATGCCGCGGTTTACCGGGCTGTCCCATGTGTGTATTTTTGTGGACGATATGATGGAAGCGGTCTCCTATTACCAGAAGCTTCTGGGCGTCGTGCCGGATCATTACCTGTCCCACTGGAAAAACGAGGGATTCTTCAAAGCCGGCGGTTTTATCAGGGAAGCGGCGGATGGGGACGTCTCCATCGCCTTTGTCAACGTCCCCGGCACCAAGCTGACGTTGGAGCTCATGCAGTACCATTATCCGAAGGGGCGAAAAGAACCAGTCTTCTTCGCCGCCAACGACGTCAGCGGCGCCCGCCATGTGGCGTTAAAAATTACAAACATCGACGAGGCGTTTTTACATATTAAATCTATGCCGGATACACGGCTGATTAACGAGTCCGAAGACTATCAGGTGTTCCAAATCAGTGAAACTCAACCCTCCGAGGTACATTTCTTTGACCAGGATCTGCGAGAAACCGACGAGCGAAATGTGCAGACGGCAAAAATCCTCAGTGAGGTGCGGTATTTCTACTTCATTGATAAATACGGCCTCCAGTGGGAGTTCGAGCAGGGGCACACCGATATTGGAGACTAAAATCAGTTGAGCAGATAAGTTTATGCCTGCTGCCTATAGAGTATGGATTTGACAGCATTATGCCGTATTACACTGGGCTGCAGGCGCAGGGAAAGGAGAAAAGACATGCTGCTGGTGATTGACTGCTGCCTGCGAGGAGAGGCTTCTGCTACGCGGGCGTATTACCAGGCGTATCTGCGTTCTGCCGGCGAGCAGGACATGCGGATTGTCGAGCTGGGGAAGTTGGGTCTGACGCCGCTGGACGGAGAAGCTCTCCGGGAACGGGATAATCTTATCAGAGCGCGGGACTTCGGCAGCGAGCAGTTTCTCCTTGCCCGGCAGTTCAGAGATGCGGACGAAGTGCTGATAGCCGCCCCCCTTCTGGGATCTGTCCTTCCCGTCCCTGCTGAAGGTTTACCTGGAACAGGTAATGGTGAACGGCCTGACCTTCGGCTACGATGAGCAGGGCCGCTGCCATGGTTTCTGCCGGGCCGGGAGGCTGCTTTATTTTTCAACCTGCGGCGGCTTTTACGGGGAACGACACTTGGGCTATGAATATGTCAAGGCGCTGGGAGCCATGCTGGGTATTCCGCTATGCGTACCTTTTATTCTTGAGGGCTTGGATATTGATCCCAATAAGCGGGGACGTATCTTAGCGCAGGCGATAGACAGTTTGCTGCCGGCGGGAGAAAAGGGAAAGGGGGATATAACCCAATGATAACATTTTGCTGTGCGATTCTCCTTCTCATCGGAGGATATTTTCTGTATGGGAAGCTGACGGAAAAAGTATTCCGTCCCGATGATCGGCCGACGCCGTACACGACTATATGAGCGGTATGATCTCGGTGCGGATGAACGGCGCGTCGGTGTCGGAAATCGTAGGGAAGTATCTGGGAAAAGCGGCCAAGCAGGTGATGCGGGTATTCTCGGTGATACTGCTGATTTTAGTCGGGGCGGTGTTCACCACCAGCCCTGCGGCGTTGATTGCCCGGCTTACCCCGGACTGGATGAACGCTGCGTTCTGGGTGGTGGTGATCCTGACATATTACCTGCTGGCAACCTTGCTGCCCATTGATAAGGTCATCGGCAAGCTGTACCCTGTTTTCGGCGGGGTGCTGGTGCTGATGGCGGTGGGCATTATCGGCGGCCTGATTGCCGGCGGCTACCATCTGTCAGAGATTTCCTTCGTGAACCAGCACCCAGGTGGGCAACCTGTCTGGCCGTTTATGTTCATCACGGTAGCCTGCGGGGCGGTGTCGGGCTTCCATGCCACCCAGTCCCCTATGATGGCCCGGTGCCTGAAAAGCGAAAAGGACGGTCGCAAAGTGTTTTACGGCGCTATGATTGCGGAAAGCGTTATCGCCTTGGTATGGTCGGCGGCCGGCGTAGCGTTTTACGGCGCTACCGGCGGTCTGCAGCAGGCGCTGGCGGATCTGGGACAGTCTGGCGTGGTGTACGACATCTCGGTTAAGCTGCTGGGCGCCTTTGGCGGGGCGCTGGCGATCATCGGCGTGGTGGTCTGCCCGGTTTCCTCCGGCGATACAGCGTTCCGAAGCGCGCGGTTGACCATCGCCGACTGGTTCCATATCGACCAGTCCAAGCTCCCAAAGCGTCTGGCCATCACCCTGCCTCTGCTGGGGGGTGGGGCGTTGCTGACCCAGTTGAATTTCGATGTTATCTGGCGGTATTTTTCCTGGAGCAACCAGACGCTGGCCATGATTACTTTGTGGGCGGCGGCCATGTACCTGGCCCGGAACGCGGAAAAATGGTGGTATTCGGTGATGTGCGCGGTTCCGGCCGCCTTTATGTCCGGGGTATCCTGTACCTATATCCTGATGGCAGAAGAAGGATTCCGCCTCTCTCAAAATATCGCCTATCCTGTTGGCGCAGCGTTTGCTCTGGCCTGCACGTTGCTCTATGCGATAAAGGCTGGTGGGAAAAAGAACCGACAGCTTCGGGCCAGAGAACAAAGGAGTTAATCATATGTTTCTGAAAAAGGCAGCCGCTTTTCTGACAGCGGCAGTTATGCTGTGTTCCTTTGCAGGATGTTCCGGAAACGACGGGAAATCGTCGTCTGGCAACAGTTCCCCTGTAGCGGGAAAAAAGATAGCTTATATTATGCAGATGGCTTCGTCGGATATCTTTCAGATGTGGTCTGACGCGGCGGAGGAAACTGCCGAGGGGCTTGGCATGGAGTTCCGAGCGTTTTTCTGTGATGGGTCGGATGAAAAGTGGCGGGAAACAGCCACGCAATGCGCCGCCGACGGATATGACGGATTACTACTCAGCCATGGTGGCCAAAGCTATGCGTACACCTTCTTAAAGGATCTGACAGAACAGTATCCGGATTTAAAGATTGTGACGTTTGATACCCTGTTCGAGGACGGCAGCGGAGAGACGCAGAAAATAGAAGGCGTTACTCAGTTCTTCCAGCAGGATTCTCAATTGGCGGAACTGCTGCTTGACTATATCTGCAATACCTTGTATGCCGATAAAAAGGATGCGGGCGAACCGGTCAATATCCTCAAGGTGTGGGAGGGACCGCAGGTTTTGTCGTCCTTTGACCGCCGCCAGGAGGGGTATGCGCACTATGAGGAGCAAGGTTTGATCAAGACGGTGGAGACAATCGGCCCTGACGACCGCAATAATGCCGAATCCTCCATGGCAGAGGTAATGGCAGATATACTGGCCGGCTATGAAGAAGGCGAGATTGACGCCATATGGTGCTGTTATGATTTGTATGCCCGCGGTGTTTATGACTCTCTTAAAAAAGCAAATGTGGATATTCCCATGGTAAGCGTGGATATTTGTAACGCCGATATTGAGAAAATGGCGGAAGAAAACTCTCCATGGAAAGCCTGCGCCACAACCAACTGGAGCTATAACGGAGAATTTGGTATGCGAGTACTCGCACTGGAATTGGCGGAAGAGTATGACAAAATACTGGATCCCCTGACTGGGAAAGCCAGTGACTGGCTGGAACTGCCCGCAAGCCTGGTGACGGAGGATATGGTTTCGTCAGGCGATATTGATGTAACCAATTTACATACAGTAGCTGGAAACGCATACAGCGACCGTTCTTGGATGCCAGAAACTGATTGGATGATAGAATTTTTGGGCGATTAGAAAAATGGTAAATGGCTGATGGAGGAGGATATATATTCATATGCAGAACCAAATCAGAAAGGAGGCTTATTATGAAAAAGAATATTCTGGTTGTGAATGAAAATCTCAAAGCATGCGATGAGATTAAGGGAGCATTGCAGGATGAATATTCTACGGAAGTTTACTGCGCCAGTTCAATCGAGGAAGCAATAGAAGTTTTCGTGAAGCATCGTTTCTGTTTGGTGATTTTGGATGTGCATTTAGCTGGATCGGACGGATTAAAATTGCTTGGGATTATGCGCCAAGCAAAGCCGGTTCCCATTCTGGTTCTTTCCGGCAAAGATAAACCGCTAAAACGGACAGAGGCGCTGCGTGCAGGCACCAGCGCATATCTGGAAGAACCCTTTGAGTTAGAGGAAATTACAGCGCAGGCGCAATCTCTTATGGAACTATATATCAACACCAACCCACTCGAAAGCCGGTGCTACACGCTGGCATTTGGTCTCGATCTTATCATAGATCCCACCTATTGGAAAGTGACGCTGAAAGGAGAACCACTGGAACTGACACACCGCGAGTTCATGATGCTGTATTGTTTAGCGAGTCACAAAGGACAGGTGCTTACCAAAGAGCAGCTATACGAATGGGTGTGGAATGAAGAACGCAACATCAATGTCGAAGCTACCATAAAATCGCATATCCGTACCTTGCGAAAGAAAATGTCTCCAGCAGGCCGGGAATTGATTGAAAATGTACGCGGCGTAGGATACCGTTTTAATGGAGATACATACTCTAAATAGGATCTTAGGCTGGGAGTGGCATTTTGACTATGCGATATCATCATATTTTGTCGATATTTGTTGAAAAATTTTCCTCTATCTGCACTTTACCTTTACTTTATTTGCACCATTGAATTTTATACTTCTCCCTATGGCAGCATTTTACAAAAACTGACCGTAAAGGGGAGAGAAAAATGCGACGATCAAATCATAAGAACCGCAGCAGCAATTTTCTGTTATGCAGGCAGTCATGCTCTTTTATATAGGGGCAGACTGCCTGTAATTTTATTTTAACTGGTTTCAATTATAACCAGACACCATTTTACACCAGAATCAAAATTTAATAATCTCGGCAAGGCGGTAGCTCTGTGCTGCCAGTTCCACTTACTAATAGCGAAAGGGGGATGAGATCTGCTGCCTATGTGCCGGCCGCGTGAGCGGACAAAGGAGAACGATGCGCAATGGCTGAAACCATCAAACGCATTAAGTTGTTCCGCTGTCTATACTTACCGTGCTGCACCGCTTACAAGATAAAGAAAAGGCGCCTGATATGCTTTCGCTGTAACAGAGCCAGAGAAAGCTGTCCCAAGGGAGATAAGCCTCCCCCTGCTGGAGCAGATCGAAAATCCGCTGCTTTTACAGGCGCTGCTGCAGGCCAAAGAAAGGGATCGGTACATCCTGCTGGCTCGTGTTCTGGATGAACGCAGCTTCCTCGATCTGGCGGAAGAACTGGGCGTCAGCTATAAAGTGGCGTCTAATTCCTATTACCGGCTGCTGGAGCGCATCCGGCGGCTGATGAAAGGGGGATGTGAAGATGATTGATTTTCGTAACCTGCTGCTTCGCGCCAAGAGCAACGATCAGTCTGCCTTTGATGAAATCCTTGCGCTGTACCGGCCGCTGCTGCTCAAGGAGGCCATCGTAAACGGCGCTTTTGATGAGGATCTTTACCAGGAGCTCTGCCTGACATTCTTCCAGTGCGTCCGGAAAATTAAGGTCTGACAGCCCATCCAATGCAATGAAAAAGGTCCTCAAATTTATTCTGAGGACCTTTTTCCCTGCACTGGAACAGCAGCCTGTGCCTTTTCTTTCAAATATCGCTCACGGTAGCGGTAAAAGGTCGAATGGGCCAGTCCGAGCTGCCGCCGAAGCTCTGTCGGCTTGATCTGTCCGGCTGCCGCCCGCTCAAAGGCTGCCGCAAAGACATGATAATCTATTGCCGCCGGCCGGCCGTAATCATCCCATTCTCCGCGCCGCTTCTTGGCCTCAATGCCTTCCCGCTGCCGCTTTTCTTTTTTCTCCAGCTCTACCTGGGCAAAAACGGCGTACATCTCAATGAGCATATTGTTGATGGCTTCCATGATGAGCCGTGCCATGTCGTTGCCCAGTGCTGAGAAATCCTGATAGGTGGTAGGAATCTCCAGGATAATCACATAGACGCCCTTGCCTCTGAAAAATTGGAGTTCCTTCAGAATTTCGGCTTTATTCCTGCCCAGACGATCCATCTCCGTAATGATAAGTGTATCGCCCGGCTGGATGCGGTTGCGGATGAACTGATACTCCGGACGGTTGAAGTTCTTACCCGTCTGCTTATCGCAAAATATATCACCGGCCAAGGTGATCTTTCTTTCCTGACAAAAAGCTTTGATTTCCAAAATGCCGCGGTCGGTATGCTGATCTTTGCTGCTGACGCGGTGATAACCGTAAAACGCCATGGCTCTCCCTCCTGTAAACTTGCTATATACGCTTTATTTACGATTTTGAGGGCGTCAGTTTCAACAAAAACGAATCCTAAAAAGTATGCTTTTTGAGATATGGCAAAACAGCGGCCTTTTTTATGCCGAAATGCCCGCTGACTGACTTTTTGGATATTCCAAAAGTCGTGTAAACATTTTGAGATAATTTTTGAAAGGTATGAGGATTTTTTCGTCTGCCGGCTCTGTTTATTGATATAGGAGGTTGTTGACTTCTATTTCCTGTAACGCGAATAATACTTGAGTTATAACGCACAATATGTTACAATAAAAAAAATATGTTACAGGAGATGGAGTATGAAAGCGACAATCGAAAAGCTGCTGCATACCCAGTGCCGGGAAATAGAGTTCACCCAAACCGGCCGGCTCCCCTTATTTCTGCGAGGAGCCTATCGGTTCAGCGTGATAGAGCTCTTGAACACCAGCTTTTTGGCAGCAGCTCCAGTGGAAAAGGTCAATCTGGCTACTATGCGAAAACATTATCGTAAATTGATGGAGCTGTCCGGAATGGCGTGCGCATTTCAGATGGACAGCATTTCAGCCTACACGAAAAACAAGCTGTTGGAAGAAGGGATCCCTTTTGTTCTGACCGGGAAAGAAGTATATCTGCCCTTTTTAGGCGTTGTGTTGAACAGTGAAACCCAAGCAGAAAAAATACCGCCAGCGCGCCTTTCCTTCATAAGCCAAAAGCTGTTGTTGACGGCTCTGTACCATAATGTCACTCAAATGACTGTTACGGAGATGGCGAAGCTGCTGGAAGTCAGCAAAATGTCGGTGACGCGCTGCTTCGACGAACTGGATGCCTTCCAACTGGGCCTTATCGAAGACAACAAAACAGCCGGGCGGTATTTCAAATGGGAAAAGAGCAAACAAGAGCTTTGGAAGTTGATGCGTCCGCTCCTCCGCAACCCCGTGGAAAAAGAACTGCGCCTCGACTGCCTGCCGCCGTGGCCCTTGCCGTTGAGCGGCCTGTCCGCTGTCAGTCATTTTTCCATGCTGAGTGATAATGCTTATCCTACCTATGCGATTTCTAAAAAGGCGCTGAGGGATCTGCAACCCGAAAAGCTGCCGCAGGTCCCGCAAGATGAGCTGCCTGCCGCTATCATCCAGATAATGGGGTATGACCTGCTGCATGAAAGTGGCGACGATGCTTTGGTAATCGATCCCCTTTCCGCGATCTTGTCGCTCAGCCCGGAGGAAATCAATGACCCGCGCATTGAGGGGGCAGTAGAAGAAATTATGGAGGAATTTTTATGATTGGACTGGATAAATTCAAAGAGTATTTCAGCAGCTATCAAGATCAGTATGTTCTCATCGGCGGAGCTGCCTGTGACATTATATTTGAAGAACAGGATACAGCTTTCCGGGCAACGAAGGATTTGGACCTGGTTCTGATCGTCGAGGCGCTGACCCCGGAATTCGGCCGCCGCTTCTGGCAGTTTGTGCGGGACGGCGGCTACGAACATCGGGCCAAAAGCAGCGGTGCACCGCAATTCTATCGGTTTGATAAGCCCAAGCAGCCGGGCTTCCCATATATGCTGGAACTATTCTCCCGCGCTGGGGATATCTTCGCTGGTGAAAATATAGGACCTTGTGTGCCGCTGCCTCTGGGTGATGAAATATCCAGCCTGTCGGCCATTTTGCTGAATGAGGAGTATTATGAAATGCTGCTCAGGGGGCGGACGGTACTTTCTGAGATTGCTGTGCTGTCCCATACATATCTGATCCCGTTCAAAGCAAAAGCGTGGCTGGATCTCCGGGAGAAAAAAGCACAGGGGCTTCATGTGGATGAGAGGGATATCCGCAAACATAAAAATGATGTTTTGAGACTGTCAACTTTGCTGACAGGAAACGAACGCTGCGAGCTGCCGGGATCTGTGCAGGAAGACTTTTCGTTATTTCTCCGAGAGCTGGCCCAGGAGCCGGTTGACCTGAAATCGCTGAGAATATCCGGGATTACACTGGCGCAGATCGTGGATACTTTATCGGCAGTCTATCTTACTGGAAAAGTGCAGTAATCTAAGTGTTACAAAGGATAGATGAAATGGGATTTTGAGCTTAATTGTGAAAATTGCTGAACCTGCTTTTATCACATACGGAAGCTCCCATAAAAATTGATGCTGAAGGCATAACCCATGAAGGAAAAGGATAGTATTAAAAATCGGGCGCGTTGCAGAATGGTTTTCTGTAGCGCGCCTTTTTAGTATCTTCATAGGAGGCAGGAAAGTCCAAAGTTGTAGTCAGCCGCTGCCCCTTGAACTGATTGCGGAGATTGCACAATGGTGCGGCAATAAGTGCGGTGTATAATGAAACCCAATTCCCTGCTGAGCTTTAAGGCGTGCTTGGATGTTCTTCTGTGGTTCAGATAACTGAAAGGGGCTGTCGCAAAATCATCAACAATAGATGATTGAGTGGCAGACTCTGCCGT
>ERZ827458.827-NODE-827-length-32526-cov-21.533368_pt1 | contig 32526 bp, 29 predicted proteins | sample MGYA00519706_ERZ827458 | MGnify/ENA primary metagenome ERZ827458 (study PRJEB31778, sample SAMEA3449309) | human gut metagenome | biome: human gut; feature: human-associated habitat; material: faeces | place: United Kingdom | collected 2010/2012 ...
GTGCGGACACTTATCTTGTCATTCCGGAAGGTGTATATCGTTCCATGAATCCGAGGGGAACAGCCTATGGCTATCTGTGGGTGGACTGTGATAAAAAAGATGTGACATCTGTGGAACAGAGTCTGAATACTTTGATTTCTAATACTTCACATATAAAAATGGATACCTATCATGCACAGTTACAATATGCAGAATTAGCAGCCCGCATGATGAAGCTCGGCTGTTATCTGTTTATGGCGGTTGTGGGACTCATCGGTTTTATGAATATGGCAAACACCATAATCATGAATATTACGGCAAAAAAGCAGGAATATGGTGTATTACAGGCTGTGGGTATGACAAATAAACAATTAAATTTATGTCTGCAGTTACAGGGAATGATGTTTACGGTTGGTACCATATGCGTAGCTTTGATCATTGGTCTGCCGCTCGGCTATGCACTTTTTTCCTATGCAAAACATAATGGAATATTTGGAATGAATATCTATCATGTTCCAATCGTACCAATTTTTATTATGATTTTTTTGGTCGGTCTGTTGCAGATTGTACTTTCCTGCGTTTTAAGCAGTAATCTGAAAAAGGAAACGCTGGTAGAAAGAATAAGGTATGATGGATAGCAAGTAATATGTAATGAACTAGGTATTAACGAAGAGGAGAAATAGATAACTTCCAGTTGTGCGCCCAGCTAAGGGTGTGTAGTCAAGCTGGTGGGATTCCGGTTTATCCAAGGTTTAGCCAACCAGATAATAGCGAGTCTTGGGATGATGCCGGTAACGGCATCTGACAAGCGTAGACAGCAAGAAAGCAGAGTTGAATAGTGATTGAGCTTCGAAACGTTAACTTCAGTCGGTCGACGTCTTAACTGGTGCGGAAGATTTACATTGTGAATACACATCAACTGGGGAGAATCTGCCATTTCTCGAAGAAGAGTATGAAATTGCAACTGAAAACGGAGTATTTCAAATGAATGGTAGGTGTTCGGACAATCCCATAGTACTGTAGAAATCGGGCAATGCCGATGGAGGGAAGGGGATTGCATGCCAAAGATTTATGTCAGCTTGTTTTGAGACTGTAAATATTATTATGAAGAGCCGTATGCGGGAAAGCCGCACGTACGGTTCTGTGAGGGGCTTACATTGTGAGGTGTAAGTCTACTCGACTGGAGGAGATTCTTATTTATGAAAAAAGGAATAAATAAATCAATCTTATTTTATATTGCATCAGTTCTGTTTCTTGTAGCCTCAGCTATTGGCTTTACGAGTGGAAATATTGCTGGAAAATAGGGATTCATCGAGTCCTTTTGTGATTTGCAATTGCTGGTTGACAGATTTACAGCCTGAAATGGTGGAATGCAAACAGCAAAACTGTTATATTTAGCTCATGAAATCTGCAAAAGGAGGAAAAAATGATTTTAGCTGATAAGATTACAGAGGAAAGAAAAAAGAATGGATGGTCACAGGAAGAACTAGCCAATCAGTTGGGCGTATCCAGACAGGCAGTATCTAAGTGGGAAAGTGCAGGAGCTGTTCCAGATTTGCAAAGAATTTTACAGATGTCGGAGCTATTTGGTGTTAGTACAGATTACCTATTAAAAGATGAAATGAAAGCAGAAAATATCACCTATCACGAAAGTACTGAAAGCTATGCAGAACCGTTGAAAAAAGTAACTATGGAGAATGCAAATGAATTTCTTGACATGAAAAGAAATGGATCCAAAGTAATGGCAAACGCAACAAGTATGTGTATCTCAAGTCCAATATTATTGATTGTTCTTGTGACAATGGCAGAAGATGGCGTATTTCATGTTTCTGAATCTCTGGCAACAGTATTTGGATGTGTTTTTTTGCTTGGAATGGTTGCGGCAGCCGTCTTTTTGTTTATTACATATGGAATGCGTGAATCACATATGGAACATTTTGAAAAAGAATGCTTTGAAACAGAGTATGGTGTATCTGGAATGGTACGAGAAAAAAAAGATTCCTATGAACCAATTTTTATCAGAGGAACAGCTGTTGGGGTAGTGCTTTGTATACTGGCAGTGATTCCGACAATTATTGCCGGATCCATGGAAACGTCTGACTATTACTGTGGTCTTTCCGTTGGATTACTGCTATTCATACTTGCAATAGGAGTGAATCTGTTGGTTCGTGTTGGGATGGTAAAAAGCAGTTACGATACCCTTCTTCAGGAAGGCGAATATACAAAAGAAGAAAAATTGTTTAAGAAAAAGACTGACACGTTTTCTGGTGTATATTGGTGCTTGACTACAGCGATTTACCTTGCATGGAGCTTTTGGACGATGAGTTGGGATATTACATGGATTGTATGGCCGGTTGCAGGTGTTTTGTTTCCAGCATTGCTTGGTGTGGTGAAAATGGTGTTAAAGAATGGCAGTGAAAAGCAGTGAAATAAAACACTATGTTCTTGCCTGTGATATCAGGCCTGTCGGAAGAGTCCGTTCAGATTAGATAAGAAGTTCAAGACGAGACTGAAGGAGTTATCTTCCCGTAAGCGATGTCAGTCAATCAAACCAAGCCTAGAGAAAATCAAGGTGTATGCAAGAGGATGGCTTAACTACTACGGAATTGCAAGTATGAAGAGCAACATAGATGACATCAATGGATGACTCTATCACAGAATATGTATGTGTATATGGAAACAGTGGAAGAAACCGAGGACGAAGGTACGTAATCTCATCAAGATGGAAGTACCCGAAAACTTGGCAATGACAAAACTTTAAGTAATCAAAATCATTGTTAATAGTGATTAAATGTGTTAAAATACACTCATGGAAGGCATTGTTATGAACACATCTAATATCACTAATTACAAACCAAAAGATTTTGCTGAATTATTGGGTGTCTCAGTCAAAACGTTACAACGTTGGGATATATATAATAATTTTTGTCGTCACGGAGAGGACACAACATAATAAATGCGACAGTGGCTCAGTTGGTAGAGCACCTCCTTGCCAAGGAGGAAGTCGCTGGTTCGATTCCCGTCTGTCGCTCTCATACATAGCGGAAATCTTGTTCAGCAAGGTTTCCGTTTTTTTATAACAACAAAGGAGAAAACGTCAATGTACAAACAAAATGCAGTAACTAACAAGAAGTTTGATCTTAGTGTTGCTACGTTACATATTCTGGCGATGACACTTATGCTAATGGATCACCTTTGGGCAACCTTACTTCCGGCACAGGAGTGGCTGACTTGTGCAGGTCGTGTAGCATTTCCTATCTTTGCGTTTATGACGGTAGAAGGATATTTTCACACACATAGTTTTAAAAAGTATATGCTTCGTTTGCTGGCGTTTGCCCTAATCTCTGAGATTCCATTTGACCTGATGTATGGTGGTACGTGGTTTTATCCATTTCATCAGAATGTCATATGGACATTTTTGCTGGCACTTCTAGGAATTCATTTGATGGAAACCGTGCACAAAAAACAGAACGTCTTTTTATATGTAATCACGGTTGTTCTTGTTGTTGTCGTGGGAGCCTTACTTGGAACATTAAGCATGGTAGATTACTATGGCGCAGGCATTTTGACAGTCTTTGTGTTCTATTTGTTCCGTGGAAGAAAATGGTGGTGTCTATTGGGACAAATCACTGCGCTTTATTGGATTAATGTGGAAATGTTAGGCGGTCTGATGTATCCAGTACAATTAGGTGGAATGCAATTTGAAATATGCCAGCAGGGATTAGCTCTTTTTGCATTGCTGCCAATCTGGTTATATCGTGGAAGACAAGGACATCACAGCAAACCGTTCCAGTATCTTTGTTATACATTTTATCCTGTACATATGATAATTCTGGTGCTTATATTAAATTATGTGAACCGATGATCGACAACAAAGGAGATAATGAGTATTGGTTTGTTAAAATGTCAAAAAAATAGATTTGGGTTATAATTTGTTATATATAAAGCATTTTGATAAATATGACGATATAATGTGTGCAAGGATGGCATTGTATTTCAAAGGATTGAATTTGAGGTGCAGTGCCTTTTATTATTCCGCTCGGACCTTTCTGGAGAGCGGTGTGGTTGTGAATGACAGAGCAACTGCGGAAAGGAGTAAAAATGAGTATAGGAGCAGTAGGATACAGTACCGATTTTTATCGTGCTGGCTATCGTAAGAACAGTTCAAACGATCCAGCTTCAAAGTTTACAACAATGGGTTCTGCAACACAAGAGACTACATCGTCTAACAATGGAAAAACAATTGGTGTTACAACAGCAGGGAATACAGGATTGTTAGCAAAATATGCTGATTCTTCTACACCAGCTGAACCAATAATTAAAGTGGGTGATTATGAGGTTCGTGTTAATGATGTAGATCCAAATAATGCGACAGAGTTAGAAATGTTTGCTCTGATGTCTTATATGGAAGATGTGGGTATGATTGAAAAACATGGTATAGCTTCCTATTCGAAGATGAAGGCATATGCATCGCAGTCAGAATATGATGGAGTTTGCTCTGGCATTTATGATGAACAGGCTTTCTGGGATAAAAAACAGGACTGGTTTGCAATTATTGACAATGCAAAACAGACATTTTCAGGTATGACAGAGACATATTCGCAATCAGTGGAATGTGGAAAGCTTTTATCATATTTAGAAAAGTGGAACACAAAGGTAAGCAGCAAAGATTTATTTAGTGAAGCAGTTCAGAAATTTCGTGATGACAATCAGCTGTCAGCACAGGAACTCAAAGAAGAAAAAGACTGGCGTGAAATGACAGATGAAGAATGGGATAAAATGCTTGAAGGTGTAGATGAATATATCGACGCATTTAAGGAACGCCTAAGACAGCTGAAAGAAATACAAGATGAAGCCGCTCAGAAAGCAGCTTTAGAGGCTGATTCAGGTATGAGAGCAACTGCGGCTTCAGCGGCAGCACTTAGTGCAGCTGCAAATGGTTTCGGTGGTACATCTGAAGCTGATGCAGAAAGCCAGACAGAAGATGATGTGAAACACGAAAAGAATTGGACAAAGAATCTAAAAACCGATGATCAGACAGTACTTCGCACAGCAAAAGAGGCTCAGGAGATGGAGAATAAGGCTTTGAGTAGATTTGAGGAAGTACAGCTGACCGGCACTACAACAGTAGGTGTTTCACAAACAGATACAGGTACAGAGTGTGCTTCTGTAGAGGAGGATGAAAATAAAGAAAAGGTTTGGACGATTACTGCCTTTGGAGAAGATGGAATTGTCAGTACCAGATGTCAAAATGGTAAGATCATAGATAGTTGGGAAATAAAATATACAAATCCTAATGATGCAAAGAAAGTACAGGATTTTATCGGTAGATTTGAAAAAGATGCAAATTTGATTTTTAGCGGATCTAAAGATTTCTGGGAAGAATTTTTGAGCAGTGACATGGATGCAGATAGCATATTTGCAGCGCATGCAGAAGTATTTGATAAATCAGCTCCAGATGCGCCACTAATTGTAAAGAATGCATGGATGAATGCAGCAAAAGAAACAGGATATCTTGAAGGCGGTAAGATGAATCATATTTCTCAACTTTTGGTGCGTCAGGTGATAAATCGAGAAAATGGAGTAGAAGATTATCAGAATGTATTTGGCAATTCTGTGGCATCTGTACTGCAGGCAGCAGAGGAACTCTTGTATGATTTAGAAAACCCATTAACACCGGAAAGTGAACGAAGTGAGAGTGCCCGCATGTACAGGGAGCAGGAAAAGGAGTTTTACAGAAAGTTTATTGAGAATTTGGAAGAGATTTCAGGCATTCTTGTCGGGGATGAAAACAATATGTATATTAATAAAGAGAAGGCGTTGAAATACGCATCGAAGCTGGATCCTGTGGATGATATAGCTTCTATAGTCAAGCAACCAATAAAACTTGCAGGACGTACACAAATTAATAGAGCAAATAATTCTATTGATATTGCGTTAGGTGCGAGTATAAAAGTTCCGGGTGGATTTACATTGACTGTTCGAGAGAAAGGTGTCGAAGTATCCGGAGTAACAAATTGGGATAATCAGAAAGAAAGTCAGGAAGCTTCTGACATGGCTGGGGCTTTAGCAACACTTCTTAGAAATGCAAGTGGTCAAATGAATCATGTGGGAACAGAGTCATCAGGAATTGCTCGATGGAATGAAAATGTTGAAAAAGTGTTAAGTTATTTCGGCATTGATGCATCTAAAGATTTTACTGTTAATGGCATTAAATATACAAAAGAAGGTAGTAGGATTGTTAAATCAGTCGCATAGAATCCTACGATATGATTATGAATATGTTCAAGAATCTGTCCAAAAGCGATGATTATTTCAACAATGGATATTGGCAGGAGAATATACAGTAATATCACAGGCGGTAAGGCTATTATAGTTTTGCCGCTATTTTTTTACCGAAATCAGAAAGGAGCAGATAAAATTGAATATAGTAAACCGTCACTGGTGGCAATGGCTCATGCACGAACCATAGCCACCTTTTTTGTTGCCAAAAATCAAATAAGAATGGAGGTTGCCAACATCACTGAGGACATCAGAAACGAAAATACCGGGTATCTGAATGACTTTCTCAATGCGGTCATTTCTGAAGGCGTCAGAGAGGGCATTACAGACATTTTCGGACAGGGTGTGGAGATTGATGACAGCGAAGTGGTTCAGACTGCGAGAAGGGCAAAGGAGCTGCTTGACAAGCTAGCAGAATACAAGCCGCTTGCAAAGATTGAAGAGCTTGAAGAACAGAATTACAACATGATTGATAATGTTCTAAATAACGGAGCGGAGAAAAAGGCAGTCATAGAGCAGAGGGATAAGGCGGAACGTACTTCACCAGAAAAGGAAACCGAGAAAAAATCACAGAGGGAGATGTAAGAAGATGAGTAAATTCACAGTAGAAGAAATCAATTTCATGTGTGTGTTTGAGACACAGGGCAGGACGGATATGATTGGGCAGATCAGACAGGTAATGCCACACATAAAGGACAGCGACATGGGGGAGCTTGGAGAGCAGGTGTTAGGTAAGCTCCAGAGCATGACCGATGAGGAATTTGCAGAAATTTCTTTGGAAGCGGCAGAATGAATGGGAGTCGGTACTAGCAAAATTCGACTCCACATGTTATAATGTCTTTCAGTCAGATTAGAGCAGTAGGGATAGTCTTGCGGTTGTCCTTTCTGGAAACAGAAAGGAGGTCGGTATGGATACTTTAGAAGTGCTTACACTTTTACTGGTTGTATTTGCAGCCTTGACATACATAGACAATAAACGTAACCGCAAATAAACGGAAAGGCTATCCTCTACGCCAATAGGGGATAGCCTGTAATCCGTTAATAAACTTAACGCTTTATAAGTTTCCGATTGTGCAACCGTTGGACACTCCAATATCCTTCGGTTTTCTAATCTGATTATAAACCAGCCTTGCAGATTTTGCAAGAGGTTTAGGATAGGGGTGCCTAGCGCACCTCTATTTTTTGCCCATTTACAGGTTCGGAGTATCTTTTTTCTCCTGTTGATCCTGTGCAGGATCGGGCTGTGTCCGTCCGAGATACTGATTGAGATTTTCCTGTTTCTGTTTCAGCTCACGCACTTCCTTTTCACAATCTTTATAGGTGGAAGTCAGCTCGCTTTTCTGCTTCATCAGTTCCTGATACTCTGCTTTTAGCTTATCGACATTCAAGCCCTTTAAGTTTATGCACGCTTGTTCAAGCATGCGTCTTGCGCCACCATAAAGGATAATTTGGCTTTCGTATCTGCGGAAATATGCGTCCGGGTTCTTCCACACTGGGCACCCGGAATGATGACGGAAAGATTGTGTTCCCTGCACAGTTCATCACTCAGTTTACGGATGTGGTAATAGGACTGTTTGCAGTCGTGATATTTGTTGTGTTCGATGTTGTCAGCGGCACAAAAAATGATGTGATTATGGACGTGTCCTTTATCAATATGGGTGGTAACAACATACGAATATTTTCCCTCTAAAAGTTTATCTGCAAGCTCCTTTCCAATGCGGTGCGCTTCTTCAAAACCAACCTCTCCCGGAGCAAAAGCTTGTATCAGATGATAGGCTTTGTTGGGACTGTTTTTCCGGCAGTGGTCGAGGGTATATTTGAAGTCATAAGCTGCGGTTTCCGGAGAACAGGCATAAGAGGAAACAAACATTTTTTCATCGGTCTTTTCGGGGTTGCAGATGTAGTCTATCGCTTTATCAACGGTTGCTTTGATAGCATGGATTTTTGTGTACGCCATACCTCATTCATCAACTCCTGAGGATTTTGAGCTGAGTCTTTAATGCTTCGTTCATGGATAACACCTCCATGAATACAATAGCATGCTGACCTTGATTGTACATATTTATTTTATCATTTACAATAATCTCCTTACACTTTTAAGCCCCCTCGTGGCAAGCCACTCATATCCTATTCATTTTCCTTTTTATCAGATGCAGGAATTTCATCTGACCTGCCATAAAATTGCTTTCTGTCTATTGCCTTTTAGTGCACTGTTGTTTAATATATTCCATGTGAGGATTCTGTTTTCATTTTTATCTTAACGAATGGGTCTTTACGCTATATGACTTTAGTCTCTGTAGAATGAATATTCAAGTTAAAGGTGAATTTTTATAAAGAAAACAGGCCAATTGCGATAATATAGGAGAAGAAAATGTATGCACGGATATTATCAAAAAAATCTAAAAAAATGGCATAAAACTTTAAATTCTTACATGAATTATATTAGCTATGAACTAGAGTCGCTTACTGGGCAGTCTTATGATACCCTCATTCAAGAAATTTGGACAAACTATCAGGCGGAGATGTTAGAAAGATTCCCTTACATTGGCGGAGATGCTGCCAGCGGAACAAAGAACCTTATCGGAGCTTACATGTTTGTGAGCATGGGTGAAGTATTAAAAAAATATGGTGTTACGACAGCGCAGAGCGGTCACCTGATGATTCTGATTTATGAGCGTCAGTTTACAAAGATTCCGTCTTTTTTACGGAGCATGATGGGTAAAATCTTTACTAATCCCCGATTTCTTACAAAAATGTTCCTAAAAAAGGATAGGAAGAATGCATTAAACGCTGCGCAGAATCCCGGAAGTTTCGAGACACAGACACAGATTCCACCAGAAAAGGGGTATGATTTCAGTTATCACAACCTCGTTTGTCCGCTAGCGGATTTTGCAAAAAAATACGGATATGAAGAATACATGCCTTACCTCTGTAATCTGGATTATGTCATGTTCGGTATTCTGGGTGCCCCACTGTACAGAGAGCATACCTGCTTTGATGATGGTGATTATTGTGATTTCAAGTTGAAACTTTCTGCCAAACCGATGGACTATGATCTACCGGTGTTCACGCAAGGGAATGGTTATAAATAGCTAACTCCAACATTTTAATCTCAGCCGTCCTAGGTTTTCCATGAGCCTTGCAATTCTATAAACAGGAAAACCATTCCTATCTATCAGCTCTTGTGAATCTCAGGAACGGCTGTCAGTACTTCTTAGCTGCTGCTGTTGTCAGCCTTGTGGAATTTGAGCGTCAACATACAGGATATGATTGATCAACCCAACAGTGTCATTTGAAGGGTATATGAATCCGCCCGAGATATAAATAGTCTACAATAATGATGTACTAAGTTCCCTAGAAGGGAGGTGTATATCATGAGGTACGGTCAGGTTTATGACAGAATTGATGAACTGTGTGAGCAAAGAGGCTGGAGTTGTTACAAGTTGGTTGAGGAGAGTGGAATACCACAAAGTTCCTTTTACAATATGTTCAACAGACATTCTATTCCACAGTTAGATTTGATACAGAAAATCTGTGACGGATTGGTATGATGATAACGGCATTTTGAATATCAATGTGATTGATTTCCTTTTGGATAAGGAGCTTATATAAAAAGAGCATAGAACATTTGAAATTGGATATATTGAATAAGAAAGCCTTTATGGGCTGCAATTTTCAATGGAAACAAAAATGACAGATATATAGTAAAAGAGTTCTTAAAGATTTTGGACTCAGTGAATCCAAAATCTATGCGGCTAGCCTATACAGGAATTGGCAGAGAAACGATAAGAAAACTTATTAAACAAAAGATTATCTTTTCGGAGAGTGTAAGTGGCGCAATGAGAAGTTGGATATTTCTGTATTAAAGGACTTGAAAGCAAAAGCGGATGTGTTCAGTATGAACAGAAAGAATTCTTACTATGTGCTTTTCTCAAAATCCGGATTTACAGAGGCTGTTCTGAATGAAGTGAGGTCTGATGACAGTATTCTGTTAGTGGATTTGGCGAAGCTTATGAAGTTTTAGAAAAAGTGTTGACTGTTTATTAGAGAAATCTAATGGCGGTCTCTCTTTTTGCCCAAAGTCAATGCTACATCGACAAGCAGTCCAAGGAACTTCTTGGGCTGAAAGGTTCAGGTGCTTCAAAACTTCTTTCCAATTTGGCAAAGGCAGACATTATTGAACCAGTATCTGGTCACGGAAAAGGGAAATATAAATTTAGAATGTAATTTGGGCATTGTAGAATTTTCACTCATTGAGTGAAAATTTTGCTTATGAAAGAGTTTTGTCAGACCATCTGCACAAACTTAAAATAACTCAAAAACTTGACTTTTAACACTGCTTAAGTTAAAATGAAAGAAATTGAGTTAAAAGGAGAATGAGAAATATGCTTACAAGCGTATTCGGGATTTCTATAAAATATGAAGCATGGAATCATCAGGATTCTTTGCCTGTTTATATTGCAGGAAGTTATGATTTTCGCACAGCATATATTGGAAACAGACGCTGTATAATGCTTGCTCCCACAGAAGAACTTGCCACACTTCCGGCATTGAAAAAACAAATTGTAAAAATACAGCAGATTGATAATGTACCAGTCGTATTTGAACTTGCAACGGTATCAAATCATCGAAGAAAAAGCCTTATAGAAAATAATATACCGTTTATTACTGATAAGCAGGTCTTTCTTCCTTTCATCGGAACAATGCTTACAGATGAGAAAGAACTGGCAAAGCTGACGGGTAAGTTTGTTTACTCCACGCAACAGTTGTTTTTATTTTATCTGTACAATAAGAAAAAACGATTGTATATTTCAGAAGCCGGAAAAGTGCTTCCATTTACATCAATGACCTTGACCAGAGCAGTAAAGCAGTTGGAAGCGACGGATTTATTTCTTGTAGCAAAAGACGGTGTTAATAAGTTTATTGAGTCAAAATATAAGCGAGATGAATTATTTGAAAAAGCAAAAGTATATTTGACGACTCCTGTCCGCAAAGCAGGGTATATAGATAAGACGCAAGTTACGGAAAATATGGTTCTTGCAGGGGAAACGGCACTTTCTGAAAAAACAATGCTAAATCCAAGCAGAGTTGTTACCTATGCAATTAGCGAGAAAGATTATAATAAAACCTTGCTGACTGATGAATTGATAGACCCGGATGAGCAGGTAAGACTTGAATTATGGGCATACAATCCGAAACAATTTTCAGAGGATAACAGTGCTGATGATATTTCACTTGTTTTATCTTTTACAGATACAAATGATGAAAGAATTGAAGAAGCAGTAGATGAATTGCAGGAAAGAAGGTTGCATGAGTAATGGTCAGCGGATTTACAAAATTTAAGGAAAGATTTCAGGATTTTGAAAATCAATATGTCATCATTGGTGGGACAGCGTGTGATTTGATTATGGAAAATGAAGAATTACCGTTTCGTGCTACAAAAGATGTAGATATTGTATTGATTGTTGAATCCATAACAGCGGAGTTCGGTAGGCAGTTTTGGGAGTATGTCAAAGAAGCAGGATATGATCATTTGAATAAAAGCACCGGAAATGCACAGTTTTATCGTTTCACATCTCCGAAAAGTAAAGAATATCCATATATGATAGAGATATTTTCTAGAAATCCGGATTTTATTATATTGGAAGATGATGCAGTTTTCGCACCGCTTCCGATAGATGATGAAATATCCAGTTTGTCGGCAATCCTTTTGAATGAAGCGTATTATGAATTACTAAAAACCGGACAAATGATGGTTGATGGCATTCCGGTATTAAGTCCAACTTGCCTGATTCCATTTAAGGCGAAAGCATGGTTGGATTTAAAGGAACGCAAGCTGAATGGAGAGCAAGTTGATAGCAAAAATATAAAGAAACATAAAAACGATGTGTTCCGATTGGCACAATTAATCACAGCCAATACAAGGCAAGTCCTCAGTCCAGAAATAGCAGAGGATATGAAAAAATTCTTATCTGAAATAGCTGATGAAGCAGTGGATTTAAAGTCTTTGGGTATAAAAAGAACAGATAAACAAAAAATGACAGATATGTTGTACCAGTGTTATGGGCTGAAGGATAATACATAGTAAAAGTGTTCTTATAGATTTTGGACTCGGTGAATCCAAAATCTATACGGCTGTTATTGAAGATTTATATATTGCTTAGATATCTAAATGGTATTTTGACAAATTTAAAAGGAATGTTCGTCTGCTGTAGCAGATGACACCTTCCTTTAATGACGTGCGCCTAGCGGCGCACGTTTCTAACGGGTTAAAGTCCCGAATCCACCCGGTAGTGGGAAGGATATAGCCGAAGGCAAGGGTGTCCATCGTGAGGTGGAATCTGAAGGAAGTTGCATGTGAGGAAAAAATACTAACTCACGGGCAAATCTCTGGTCTGACGGACAGAAATCTTATATGAGGTTAAGGATGCGATTTTCTATTCGGCGGAGCAGAGCAATAATAAGCTAAATCTTGAAAAAATTCTCATCGCTTGTATTTCAGTTTTATGATGAAAACAATTTGGAACCATTTTTGTCGTGGAGTAATGCGCTGTCTTATATTGATGAAAGGCAGGGTGAAAAAATGGTACTGGTTATTGATGAGTTTCCTTACCTTGTGAAGAAAAACAGGGCATTATTGTCAGAATTTCAACATCTGATTGATCATAAACTGACAAGTAGAAAGCTGTTTTTAATACTAAGCGGAAGCTATATGGGATTTATGGAAGAAGAACTGCGCAGCTTCATATGAAGCCATTTACTTATCAGACAAGGACATTTCTTTCCGACCAATTGACGATGAACACAGTGAGTTTCATGTGGATGTGAATGTAAGCTCTCAGTTCTTTGGTTGGATATTCAGCCTTGGTAAGGATGTAAAGGTAACCGGACCAAGTGAAGTAGTAGAACGGATGAAAGTGTTAGCAAGAGAATTTCTTGAAAATATGAATTAAATAGTAGTTGTGAAGATTGGGCAATTGCTGCAGACAGGACTGCGGTGGTTGCCCGTTTTTTGTTACATGAAGCATGAGGCTTTTTTGAGGTGGTATTTTTATAGGACAGGTAAAATGATAGGCTATGCTTATCAAATCAGAGATAGAAATGGAGGAAAACAAATGGTAGCACAGATGAGTAAGAAATCAAAGATATATCACAGACCTGGATGCAGATTTATCAATCGAATTGAAGAGGATTCGCTTGTAACTTTTGATTTTGAAGATGGAAGAATAGAAGATTTACAGCCTTGTAAATGCTGTTGCACACTAAAAACTCTTTACATGAATTGCAAAGAGAATCTTAGAACTGTATTTGAAGATTTACCAATTTCGACGGAGTTCGATGGCGAATATGTAAGGGTACATACAGATTGGTACGATTGGAGAATTGGGCTTAAGTCATCCAGTCAGAATATCAAATTGTTTCGTGAAGAGAGGAACTAAGAATATCAGGATATATCACTTATTAAGTGTACTGATATGGAGAAGAGCAAGAGTATAGGAACCGCTATGAGATATATAGCATACAAAGAACGCATTGCTGCTTATCCGGTTATGTACAGAAAGCAGGCTTTACAGATTGAAAAGTATGCTGCAGAAAATGGAATTCAGATTGAGTTTGATAATACGGATCTTTACATTATTACAGATATGGCAGCATGGAAAATTGCTTATGGGTATCACTTTGATTGGTACAAATTATTACATTGTCCATTCGATGAGCAGCCATTAACAATGGAAGAGGCAAAGACCGCTCACTATCATGTGCAGACAGATGTACCAAGAAATCAATTACCATATAAGCATTTGCAGTATATTGTAAAGCATGATGCAGCTAAGAAAGTGGAGCAGATTGATTATAAAAACCTGCCTCAAAGAACGAAGAAGCAGAAGAAATACTATCGTCAGGCAGAGAACAGAGCAAGAAGAAAAAGTGTGAGCAGAGTTCTTGATTTGTTTGCGGAGCTTGAAGTAAAGGGAGAACTCACAAGAGCATCATTCGGCTAGAAAAGAAGAGGAACAAATAAAAGCAGTAGTACATCTTCTAGTGGAAAAAGCAGCGAGTCTACTTCAAACAGCAAGAAAATATACTCCCCCGGTAGTAGCTCTCCAAAGAAGAGTCACAGCTCTATGGACTCTTATGATGATGGCTACAACGATGTTTATGAAGATGATGACTACAATTGGGATCGTTACTGGAGCGATGGTGATTATGCTGCCGGTGTGGACGATGCGATGGAAGATGAAGATTGGTAAAATCAGATACAAGTGGGACAAGAGATATGAATAATGGAAGGTGGGAGGTTCTAAAGAAGCAAAAAAATCGGTTATTAGAAAGTTATAGAAAACTATAACTTTATTATTGAGAACTGAAGGATGTTATGTTATAATTTATTCTGTACTATTGTATGGTCTGATAGGCATAAATGGGCCGATTGATGCGATTTGCAGAGAAGGAAAATAGAGAATGAGAGTGAGTTATAACAAGCTGTGGAAACTGTTGATAGACAAAGGCATGAAAAAGATGGACTTACTGGAAGCTATCGAGATGAGTCCGAATACATTAGCTAAGCTTGGCAGAAATGAAGATGTCTCAATGGACGTGCTTAAGAGAATTTGCACTCATTTGCAATGTGATGTAGGAGACATTATGGAAATGATTCCGGATGATGGCGAAAAGGAACAATAGGAAAAGCAAACTATTGGGATGAGGTGATGTACGATGCCAGTCAAAATTTGGCCACGCGAATTTGAGAAAAAAGAGCATATCAACGCTTCGGAAAGATTCCTCCTTCGTAATGCAATGCGAAATTTAAAAGATGGATGTTTTGCAATAGGAATTGATCCGGTCGGATTTGCTACAGACAAAGTTCATATGGGAATGTATATTAGTCCGAACGAAGGATTGATTACATTCTCAATTGTTCAAGGTAATATGGATCATGCTTCTGTGGCAGGATATCTTGCAATGGAAAAGGTGATTGAAACTTCAATATATGAGCGACTTTTAAATTCAAGACTTTTGATTGCAAGAAGCGGAGATAAGAAGATTCTTAAGTTTCCGTACAAGCATATTTTCATTTTTCCGGATGAAGAGATTCCAGTTAATTCATGTGACGATGACACATTGCTATCATTTGCACCTTATTCGGCGGTACGTTTTTTTGTTCCTACAACAGCCAAGAATCGTCCTAAGTTTTTAAAAGATCTTAGAATATTCGATGGTGTTCGTATGCCGTATGATTCTAACTTCACTCGTTTATCTGATGGGGAGTGCTTGGCGATTTTTGAAAGACTTGCACCAGAGTACACTGTTGTACTTAAGGAAAAAGACGAAGTTGAAGTTGTAGAAACAACAGACGAACTTCCGGCTGAGAGCGAAGAGATAAATGGTAATGAGGTAGAATATAGAACATTTTACTTGGATGATTATCAAGTGTCCCAGATTAATGACACGGGACGAGGACATAGAGTGATGCTTGCCAATGCAGGTGCTGGCAAAAGCGTATTATTGCTTTCGAAAGCATTTAAGTATGCCAGTATGTACAAGGATAAGAATATATTGCTGACTTGCTATAACAATAATTTGGCTGATTCGTATCGTTTTAAAAAGAACTGTGCAGGCATTAACAGTGACAAGCATAGAAAATTATACATTTTGACGTTGCATAAACTTGTTGCCAAACTATTTAAGGAATGCTTGGGAAAAACAATAGATGGATTTGCTAGCGATGAACAGATCCAAGAATGTATTGATTTGGTAAAAAGTAATCAGATTAAAATTCGGTTCAAAGCCATTTTTATAGATGAGGTGCAGATCTTTACACCTTTGTATTTGGAACTTTGTTACTTGCTTCTTGAAAAGACGGATGACGCATTATTCTTGATGGCAGGCGATCTAAATCAAACAGTTAGAAATCAAAGCCGAAGGGGGGATGCGCCGTGGAAAAAGATAAATGACGGCCGATTAGATTTTACCGGACGCGTAAAATACATTGAAAAGAATTACAGAAACAGTCCTGAGATAAGTGGATTTTTAAATAGAATGTTGGTCTATATGAATGGCTTTTTGAGTAGATTTGAGATGATCAATATTGACGAGTTTGAATATGACCTCTTTGAAAAAGGAGTAAGTGAGAATGTCGCTCTTAAAGTCAAAACAGGTATAAGTAGAGGTAATATCCAGACGGAGACGGTAAACGCCATAAAGGAAATCGTTGAAAGGTATCATATTGGTTATTCAGAAATAGCTGTTCTGTATCCGGTGAAAGATAATAAGGCGCTTAATTATCATATACAGTATTGGATACGAAAAGCATTTGAAGATAATAACATTCCATACTCATTCATTTCAACTACGGATGATGGACAGCGTGCTACATATAGTAATTCAAATGGTGTTGTTATTTCATCAATTGATTCGTCATTAGGATTGGATTTTAGAGCGGTAGTTTTAACAGGGTTATTTCCGTACACATATGTATTTGACGAAAATGGGCATCGGCACAGATTAAGCAAGTGGGAATCGATTAAGGATCTCTCGGACGACGCAAAAGAAGCTGCTCAGGTCCAGATGAGAAAACTGTACACAGCGTGTTCGAGGGCAAGAGAAGTTTTGTATGTGTTGAGTGATGCAGAAACGGGTACGGTAATAGACGATATTATCAGAAATGGGGAAAAGAAATGAACGATTACAATGTATTGGCAAAGTTTCTTACAGACAAGTACATCAACCGTGTTTCAGGAAGGGACTTTCCGGAGAGAATCGTTGGCGAAGATCCTGAGAAAGTTGTCATGGCGGGTACCATGGCAGAGGATCGCAATGAAGAAACTTTTGAGGGCGGTTACAGGGAGGATCTATCTAAACAATTTGAAAGCATCCCTTCTATCAGTTTGTCTTTTCATATAGATAAGAACTCTACTGGAAGCTTGCATATCATCCCGAGAGGATTGCTTTTTTATACGGTGTTGCCAATGTACGAAGAAGTGAAAAATTATATTATTCGCATCCAATCTGAAAGAGATCATTGCGTATATGAATCTATCGAGGAATTAAAAGAAAAGTATCCGGATACACATTACCAGCTCCCTCAGGTATATAAGAAAGTTGCTATAGAGGAAGTATTAAGAGATGGAATAGAAGTGTCTCTTGCAGATGTCGCTTGTGGAAAAACTCACTTGGAATCTTTGATCAATGAGCGCCTTAATCTTATAGCAGATCAAATAGCAAGCGAGATACGAATTGTTCCGGATGCAGATTTATTCTTTAGCGACTTAATAGATAAAGACCGTTTTGAACTAAAATGCGTTGCAAAACCGGATACAGTTAATGCTCATTGGAGCGTAGATGTTTATCAGATGATATCTGAGGAAGATGGAGATTATTATTTTGCTTTCCAGATGGTCAATAAGACTGCAAAATCTGATAGACAGAAGCTTGGATATCTTCCGAAAATATATGATGCCGGAATGACTATCGTTGCAGGTGAAGGAATTAAGTTTAAAGAAATACCCATGAGATATTTCAAAACAGGATTCAAGAAAAAGGATCCTGTATATGCAGTTGCCGAAAATGCCTCTGTGGAGTTTGATGAGGCGAGTAATGCTCTTAAGACTGTTAATGTTCCGAGATATTATCAGATGCGTACTATCACAATTGATAAGTATAGTATGTATACCAAGTTCAATGCACTCATTGAAGAACCGGTAAAGAATCTGAAGTATATCCTGTCTGAGTTAAAGAAAGATTATCAGAATTGCCATAATGAATTTGATAATGCAGAAGGATTGTCAGATGTGGCTCGAGATAACTACCGTGATGCATTATCAGATTACGAAACTGAGATAGCAAGATTTGAAGACGGTATTCAGCAGATTGAATACACGGATTGGGTGAAACGAGCTTTTGTTCTTATGAACAAAACGTTCCAAACAGAATTAGATTCTAATACTCATCCTATTGAAGGTTGGAGACTGTTTCAGATTGTGTTTATTGTGTCTATGATTTGTGAAGTGATTCGCGGTGAGTATAAGGATGATTTGGATCCGGCATTAAAGAACGCAGATAATGATATAGCTAATCTGCTTTACTTTCCGACTGGTGGTGGAAAGACGGAAGCGTTCCTTGGGATAACCGTGTTCTCGATGTTTTTTGACCGGGTTAGGGGAAAAGATGAAGGCGTAACTGCAATCCTGAAGTATCCGTTGAGGTTGCTTGCTGTTCAGCAGTTGGAACGTGTTCTTACAGTTGTCATGAAGGCTAATATCGTAAGAAAACAGGATGCACAACTTCGGGATACTAATGCGTTTTCTTTAGGGTTCTTTGTTGGGCAGGCTAATACGCCGAACAGAATTGTTCCAAATGAACAGCTGAGTAATCGAGGGAATCAGAATGCAAGTAAGCAGCTGATCCTTGAAAGCGATCAGGAAACATTAAATGAATACTATCGCTTTATAGATACCTGCCCTGTATGTGGCAAGAAGATGATCAATGTGAAATTCAACCAGGAAGGATGGAGGTTAGAGCATATATGCGATAATCCTGATTGTGAGATTCACGCTCTTCCACTGTACATTGTCGATAATGAAATCTATAGGTATTTGCCTTCTGTGATTGTAAGTACAATCGATAAGATGGCTATGGTCGGAACTACCGATGAGTTTAAGATGCTCTTTGGTCAAGTGAAAAATAGATGTAAAATCCATGGATTTACCAGTGGCTCGAAATGTTTATGCGCCAAGGCGGGATGTAAGAATCCACTTGAGACAGTTAAGCTTCTTAAGGATCCGATTCCGACATTGTTTATTCAGGATGAGCTTCATTTGGTCAAGGAAAGCCTGGGAACATTTGACTCTCATTATGAATCGTTTCTGAAGTATTATGCTGAAAATTTAGTTCCTGAACCTCAGCGTAAAAAGATCAGATATGTAGGTGCAACTGCAACGATTTCTATGTATGAGGAGCATCTTAATAATCTATATCACATGAACGGTAGAAGATTTCCGTGCGAGTATCCATCGATGCAGAACAATCGGAATTTCTATTCTAAGACTGATGAGAATGATATTACTCGTATTATTCTTGGCTATGTGCCATATGGAAGATCAATCACAGACAGTGTATGGCAGTCAGTTCTTGCAATGAGAGTGATTGTGTATGACATGATGACACGTGCTGAAGATTATCATGATCTTCTTAAGAAGGAATATAAATACGGGGGAACTGTAGAGGGACTTAAAGATAAACTTTATGACTACTGGATCGAGCTTGTATATAACAAGGTTAAGAATGATGTAAATAATCTATACAACGCATTCCAGAACCAGGCAAACAACTATCTTGAGGATAAAGGCGTTCCTAAGTACTATCCGGAATCTATGACGAGCGACACAGATTTCCAGAGTGTAAGAAAGACTCTTTTTGAAATCCAAGAGAATCGTAAGAATCTGGAAAGCAAAAACTTATTACTTGCTACTAGTACAATATCTCACGGTGTGGATGAAGATTCATTTAATGTTATGTATTTCTTCGGTATTCCCAATAATAACGCAGAGTACATTCAGGCATATTCAAGAACCGGTCGTAAGTACACTGGTATTGTAATGGATCTGATTCGATTGACACGAGTAAGAGACAGGTCGTATTTAAAGAATTTTGTAATTTTTCATCAGAATAAGGATGATCTGGTAGAACCGGTACCAATCAACCGTTGGGCTAAGAATGCAGTCTATTGTACTTTGCCTGGTTTATTAGTGGCTACGTTATATCAGTACTATGCCATAAAACTGAATATAGAGAATGTATATTCTGCTAGTACGTGGAAGAAAGCGTTTGAAAATGAGGATATAGATCCTAAAGAAGTTGCGCAGATACTTATCGGAGCGTACGGGTGTAATGATGGAGAGAAAATGTCTGACGCATATCGTGAAGCAATAATTGATGAGGTTCTGAAGATTTGTAATGGTTTAAAGACATATACGCCGGAGCCAAATGAATTCTTATCTGACGGAATTTCCAGATACTCACATGGAAATAAGAAACCCATGCGAAGCCTGAGAGATACCGAAGAACAGGTTACTATACGAATCGATTAAGGGAGGAAAACTTTTATGAGTACAAATATGTCGAGAAGTAAAAGCCAGGCTGTATACAGTTTCCTTCCTCATATATGGGTGGCAAGCCGAGGAGATGGCTCAAGTATTACTGCTGAGATTAGTGGGTGGAATTATCGTAGGATGGATGATGTTTACCAGAATTTTATAGAGGGTGAAATTAAACGACAGATTCGATTGTTTGGCAATCGTGGCGGAGATATATCTTCTTTTAGTACAGATGATCATATACATAGCTATACAATTGTTGAACCTGCGATGAATGAAACGGCAGAAGATATAGTAGGGGTTAAATCTCCATTGGTGTTTTACTGTAACTCTTGTCACGAAGTTATTCAAAAAAGAAATGCTGATGACATTGACCACATGAAATGGAAATGTCCTACTTGCGGTTCTATTCTAAAGCAGTTGCAAATGGTTTATGCCTGTGAGTGTGGACATGCGGAAGCGGTAAAAATACCGTATGTGGCCGGTGGATATAAGAAGATGAAATATCTTCCAAATGAAAATCCCTATAGGATGATTGCTGTTACGGATTCTGGAGAGCGAAAAGCAGAACTTGCTATATCCTGTCCGAACTGCAAAGCAAGGCTTGTCCCGGACAATGCGGAATCTACAAGAAACTATAAGCCTTTTTCGTTGAAGATAATTAATATCGCTGACAAGCGGAACGGTGAGTTCTTTGAAAAGGGACTGACAGCTCAAAAGGTGTTGGTTGCTAAATGGTTTAATAAACTTACTCAAGATAAGTTTGTGGAGATACTTGAAAATTTGGCGCTTGCTTTTAGTGATCATAATACCAATGATGCCAAGCGAAAAGAAGCAGAACTGACCATACAGAAGATGATTGATAGCGGAGCATTACCGGAATCTATGCGTGAGGCGATGATTAACAGTATGGTTTCTGTAACAACAGAGAATGCGCTTTCTGTAGAGCCTTTTGTAAATGCCTGTGATCAGCTTTTTGCAAAGCTTAAAAAGCAAGATGAAATATCCTATGGAAGATGGATAGAAAGCTTTGCGTTTAAGTTAATGCAGTATAACACTTTGAAGTATGCGCCCAAGGTTCTGACGCTCGAGGATTCCATCTGCAAGCAATTATCAATGGATTTCATCGATTCTGAAGACGACATCCTTGATCTGAATCGTAAGATGGGAATCTCTTCGATGCAGGTTTCTTGCGATATTGAGATTATAAACTGCACTTATGGATATACGAGAAGAGTTTCAGATCCGGCTCAAGCTAAGAAAAATCTTAAGCTTGTAGCTTTCAATAAATACAAAGACAATTCATCCTTGGTATATGGAGCAAAACTGGAGACAGAAGGAATTTTCTTCGAAATCGACAGAGTTAAGATACTTAATTGGCTTCTAACCAACGAAGTGATTACGGAAGCAGAGATGCCGGATGTTGAAGATGAGGTGGCCGTAAAAGGATGGTTTGCCGAGAATGTTCACAGCGAATTGGTAAATATCTTTAGCGGGGTGGATGAAGGAGAAAAGATTACAAAGAATGTATTTGGTCTTCTTCATTCAATTTCTCATGCGTTTATGAAGACTGCTGGAGAAATAAGCGGGTTGGAAGATACATCGCTTACGGAAGTTATAATTCTTGAAACGACAAGCATCTTCATCTATGCACAGACTTCGCAAGGAACACCTTTGGGAGCACTATCAGGAATGATAGAGACTAATTACTATAACTTCCTGCAAAAGGCAATTACGGAGACGAAGAATTGTATTTTTGATCCTATATGTGAAGAAAGAGACGATACATCTTGTAGTGCTTGTATGGTATTGCCTGAAATATGCTGTGAATTCTTTAATCATGATCTTGGCAGAAAGTATATGTACACATTAAAAGAAAACCCTGACACAAAGAAACCATTTATTGGATTTTGGGAGATGTAACTATGGCAGTAATGTATCCGAAGAATATTTATGTTCTGGATCCGGAAGATTCTGAACTGGAGGTATACAACCAGTTAAGAGCCCAGTTGGATGATTCCTATACGGTATTTTATTCGGTTGAGTGGAATCGAAAAAGAAAAGATGGATCTCTGGAGAAATCGGAAGCTGATTTTATTATTGAGAATCCTAAGTATGGATTCTTATGTCTGGAAGTAAAGGGCGGTAGCCACATGGAGATCTCGTCTGAAGGAGTTTGGACACTACATACAATCAAATATGGCTCTCGAGATTTGGATAGAAGCCCTTACAAGCAGGCTGAAGATAGCATGTATTTCTTTAAGGATAAATACAAGAAGGAATACAATATAGATTATTCAGGATTATTTGGTGCAGGTGCTGTGTTTCCTTTTTATGTACTCCCGCATTCTGAAAGCATAAGTAATAGAGACAGTATATGTACCATAGAATCTCCCGAGATGAACAATCTTGCGGAGAAGATCAAGGGAATGTTCAAAGCATGGGGCGGAGCGCGATTTGGTCGAAACAGGTATAGTCAACAGGAACATGAATTCTTTTTGGATATGGTTCGTAAAAGAACTGCTATGGCAGCTGCAGCTGGAGCTTTGGTTAAGTTCAAGGAGAAGCAGCTAGATGAAGTGAATCGCGTACAGGATAATTACATTTATTTTTTGTCGAATATTCGGCAGTTCTACGTCCGCGGGGGTGCGGGAACAGGAAAAACTTGGATAGCCCTTAAATTAGCCAATAGTGAGGCTGAGAACGGTGGAAAAGTACTTCTTACCTGCAAATCGCTAGTTCTAGCTAGTACTTTAAAAGGGATGGCTGGAGAAAGCGTAGATGTGGTGGATTTGGATACACTGAGGAGTAAAGGGGTTAAAGGACAGTATGATGCTATATTCGTGGACGAAGCACAAGATTTCTCGGAGGAAGATGCTTTTAACCTGAAACTCTTTCTAAAGGATGAAAAACAATCTCGTTTGGGAGTATTTTACGATGATGTTCAAAAGGTGAGGGCAGGAACCTTTGGCGATGCTTTTATGATTGAGATTTCGCCTTTCTTGCTCCATGAGAACATCAGAAATACTGCAAACATATATAAATACGCGACCAGCGAAACTGAACTGGGGCAAGATGTGATCACCAATCCGGTAGAGGGTCCAACTCCCAAAAGTGAGAACATAGCTGGAAATAAGAAACTTGCACAGCGACTGAACAATCTTTTGAAAGAGTATTTGGTGGATGAAAAATTACAAACATCCTCTATGGTAATCTTGGTCGATGATCTGGATGAGTTTAATGGACTTTTCCCAGATGGAATTGCCAAATGGAAGTTCGTGGAGCATCCTTGTCAGACTGAAGAGGAGATCAGAGTATCTACCGTTGAGGCTTTTAAGGGACTGGAATCGGATATGATCATTTATATCCGTAAGAATGATGTATCGCAGAATCTAAATTATATCGCATATACAAGGGCAAAATACTATTTGATTGAACTTGTAGTGAAGTAAATGGAAGTGGTAACAGATAGTGAATGAAAGCGTAGAACCTATATTAAAATGGGCCGGAGGTAAGAGGCAATTATTGGGCGAATTGCTACCTTTGGTTCCGGATTACAAAGGAAAATATATAGAACCATTTATGGGAGGAGGGGCAATGTTTTTTGCGCTTTCTCCGGAAACAGCGGTTTTATCGGATTGTAATGAAGAGTTAATTACGTTATATAAGACGGTTTCTAAACATCCGGAGCAAGTCATTGAAGAGTTAAAAAAATATAAGAATACGGAGAAAGAGTATTACAGAATCAGGGTGTTGGATTGGAAAAGTCTCAGTGAGGTAGAAGCTGCTGCAAGAATGATTTTCCTAAACAAGACGGGATTCAACGGTTTATATAGGGTTAATAGACAAGGTGGATTTAACGTACCCTATGGGAAGAATAAGAGAACACAGTTCTGCAATGAAGAGCAAATTCTTAAGGCTGCAAAGGTACTAAAAAAGAAAAAGCTCCTTTGCGACGACTACAAGAGAATACTAAAGAAGTATGCTGAACCCGGTGATTTTATTTTCTTGGATCCACCGTATTTTCAGGTGACAGAGCGAGAGATATTTCTCCGTTATACAAGCGATAGATTTTATGAACCTGATCAGGAAGAATTGGCAGAGATGGTTAATGATTTATATGACATGGGATGTGAAGTGATGATGACAAATTCAAATCATCCCAGAATATATGAGCTTTACAGTAGGTTTGACATTAAAGTTGTACAGGTTCATAGAGCGGTTAATTGCAAAGGAGATGGACGAAAAGGCGAAGACACTATTATTACAGCATTTCATTGAAGGGTGAATTATGAAGCTTATTGACAATGTAAATACCAAGCGTGGACAGCGTATAAAGAAGCCGCGGGATCGGGAAGCAACGCTTTCAAGGTTGGAGTTTACTATCATACGGAATGGCTTGAAGAAGGGCAAGCTGGGCGTAAATGCTATGAAGGCAAGGAAGCATCTATATGATCATATTGTATACGATTCTTCTAATGAGTGTAAATTTGCTACGGATTTGGATACCAATGCAGATGTTGCAGTATATGTGAAGCTGCCGGATGGATTCTATATCTCAACGCCAGTCGGTCATTATAATCCTGACTGGGCGATAGCTTTTTATGAAGACAATGTAAAACATATTTATTTTGTCGCAGAAACGAAAGGATCTATGAATTCTATGCAGTTGCGTTTGATAGAGGAATTCAAGATCCATTGCGCTCGCGAGCATTTTAAGGCGATATCTAACGGAAATGTAGTTTATGACGTGGTAGACAGCTATAAATCATTGCTTGAAAAAGTAATGAAGTAAAGGTGGTTATGTAATGATTGGATGGAGTTTCCCTTCACGAAATAATGGAGATATTGAAGGATTTTCAAATCCGGCGCTTGAGTGGTTTAAAGGCAGTCCGCTTAGAGCTTTGGCAAGAGAGGTGTGTCAAAATTCATTAGATGCTCAATATGAAGAGGATGCACCTGTCAAAATCGAATTTAAGAAAGAGTTTGTTAATACCAGCTCTTTCCCGGGTATGACTGGGTTACAGCAGATTCTTCTTAAGTGCAAAGATTTTTGGCCAGAGCAGGGTAATGAAAAGACGTATGCCTTTTTAAATACTGCGTTAAGAGATCTTCGCGAGGGGAAAATCTGCGTGTTAAGAGTAAGCGATTTTAACACGAAAGGATTGGAAGGCCCTTATAGTAATCATGGGATTACTCCATGGGTAAGTTTGGTAAAGGGAACCGCATTTTCAGTTAAGTCTTCTGGCAAAACTGCCGCCGGAAGTTTTGGTATTGGCAAGGCCGCTCCCTTTATTAATTCTAAGTACCAGACAGTTTTCTATCGTACGAAAAACATAGATGGGGAGAGCGCTGTACAGGGAGTTGCGCATTTAATGTCTTTCTCTGATGAAAGCTATGGCGATGTGGATCCTATCAGACGATCAGTTGGCTATTTTGGAGAAACAACCGGGAATATCGCTGTTCCTCACATGTCAGAATTAGACCGACTGTATACGAGAACAGAGGTAGGAACAGATTTGTTTGTGCCTGGTTTTAATTTTGTTGTGGATGGTAAGAAAGATTGGGTTAACCAAATGACTGGAGAAATACTCGAAAACTTCTTGATGGCAATCGAGTATAAGAATCTCCAGGTAACGATTGAAGGACAGGAAATTACAAGAGATACAGTAAGATATGCCATTGCAAAAAATCTGAAGTATGCAAAAGATGCTTATTATTTCAATAAGATACTAATGGCTACTACGGACAAGATTGTTGATGAGGATCTAAACTTCCACGGTCTTGGTCAGCTGCGTCTGAGGTTACTGTACGCAAATGACTTGAATAAAAAAATCCTTGTTGTTCGTAAATCCGGGATGAAGATTTCTGAGATCAAGGGTTTGCCCAAAGGTATATCTTACACCGGTATTCTTGAACTTCAGGGTGAGCGGTTAAACGCTTTCTTTAGGGAAATGGAAAACCCGACTCACGATAAGTGGGAACCTAATCGTCATTCCAATCCTACACTTGCCAAAATGTATAAGACAGAAGTTGAGGATTGGGTAAAGTCGGTTATCAGACAAAAAGTCGAAGAGATGTCTGGAGCAGAAGTGTTAATCGATACCGGCAATATATTTAATACATCTGGAAAGCAAGAGAGTATTCCCGATGACTACGAGGATGCGTCCAGAAGAGAAAACGTGGTTGACACAACTAAGATGGTTGAAGTTGTCATGAATCAGAAGAAATCGACCTCTGTTCGTGGTGCGGGAGGAAGCGGAAAACGAAAGGTTTCTGGAACAATTGATGATGTTGGTAATCTGTCAGGTCATAGGCATAGAGACGGAGTGAAACCGCAAAACCCGACCGGGCGAAAAGGCCGAGAGGAAGAAGGCGGAAGAGATAATGTTTTTTCCGGTATGACCTATGTAAATGTTTCGGCTCGCGTAATAAGCGTTGGCAATGGAACAAACAGACTTATATGTATTCCGGAAAAGGCACTTTCTTATGGCGAGGTACAGGTTTTTGCTACTGGAGAAAATGGGAAATCTGTGCCTATACGTATAAGTTCATTAGTTAAGGGAACAAATCATGCATCCGTAAAGGACGGAAAGATTGTGCTGCATGGAATTAGTCCACAGGAAAAGGTGGTTGTTGATTTTCAGGTTTCGGGAAGACAAAACTATGCAATGGGGGTGGAAGTAAGTGGAAATCAAGAATAGATTATTTCCTTACCCAGTTTTGTGTGAGGATACCGATGATTATACGACCGGCGGATTTACTGTTGATACAGAAATTGTCAGCCAGGATATGAATAGCCTTGTGCTTCATTTTCGCATAAATTTGGACAATCCTGGTCTGAAAATGCAAATATCTCAAGGGCGCGCGGAGTACATTATACATATAGAATGCTCCAATACCGCTTTTAGAACGGTAATACATACGTTCTCTGATGAGGAGGTATACAGAATTAATAACAGCAAGATAAACGGAGAGGTTTCATTCCTGGGATTGGTCGTTTCGAAGACGGATATTCCTTTTTACAGGAATAATACTCTTAACGCAGATTACGATGATATTGATCTTATGATTCCTCGGGCAGCTATTTTGGCATACCACAATATGCCGAAGATCAATGTGCTAAAGAACTATGAAGAACTTGCTTCAGAAGAGTCGTTGTTTAGTGTTGTCAGGGAGATGCGGCTAGACCAGAACGAAGAACGACCTGTTCATTTTGCACTGGATCCGGAGAGAATAAAGATTTTTGTCGATGAAGACATTTATAGTGCATACATACAGTACCAGAATAACATTACCATGAGGCCGTTGATCTTTTCTGTTTTGGTAATGCCGGCATTAACCTTCATGATGGAAGAATTGAGAAATGGATATGAAGAATACGAGAGTTATCGTTGGTTTTTGAAGTTCTCCAAGTTCTATCAGCAGCAAGGTAAAGATTTTATAGAGGATGTTATAGAAGGGGATTCGACAATTACGGAGATTGTTCAGGAACTTTTGCAACTTCCGATTGGAAAGACTTTTCTGAATATGCAGGAAATGTTGGGTGAATAAGCTATGAAGTTATACTTTATGAAGCAAGATGCTGTGGACTTCATGAAACATAATATGGAACGCCTTTATACGCACTATTATCAGAACAAAACGAATGACTGGATGGAGCGTGAGTACGGAAGCAATCCATTTTCTGAGTTTATGGAAGTGCCGGATTTTGAACTCGCAGAAATTGATGCTATGTCAGTCGGCGAGGTTGATTTCGAAAATTGTAAGATACTATACAATAACCTGCGTTCATTGAGCGAGTCCCAGTGCTCTGATGAAAGATTATGGGCAGGGCTTTGCAATGGAACTTTCTATGATTATATGCGGCGTAGATATCAATATCCGACTAAGCAATTAAAGAAAAAAGAGACCGATGCAAGTGCGGTAATCAGTAGATTCTTCTTTAGTGGTGGTACGAGAAGCGGATTCTTTAGAAATGGGTTAGCGAAGTGTTGGTGGGTTGGAAGAGCTACTTTCGATAAAAACAATGATAACCATTTTGAACGTCTTGATATTATTGGATCGAACGACTTAACAACGAAGATAAGTGATATCTTTTACAGCAATACTTTTGCGTCGAATCCGACGATTCTTGCTGGTATTTGTGATGCCCTTAAGTGCTTCTCCGATCATGGACAGCCACTTGATGAAAAAATTCATGTCAGAGCAGCAATGCAGTATCTCAATGCGGTAGGTGGAGTGACATTATTGGATGTACTTACGGAAGAAGAAATCTGCAAGATTATGACCTCAAGAATTATTTCTATTCTTAAAGGCCAGTCTGGTGACATCGAGGTCGAAGAAGCAGGAGAAGAAGATCAGCTCCTCGAAGAAGTAATTGAAGATGATGGGGGCGCAATCTCTGAAGAATATTACGAACCTGAAGATAAACAATATGATGACTTGGAGCCTGAGGATGAAGACGAACTGGAATTAGACTTTGGGGAACCAGAAACGCATGAGCAAGCCAAAACTGTTTCTACGGCTCCGGTCAATTGGTTTGAAGAAGAGGAAGAAGAGGAACTTCCTGAGCCTGAGTTTATTACTTATGGATGCTGGGTCAGAGTTTTAGATGAGAAGAATAGCAAGGAAATCATATATCATATTCCCCTCAAGGATGACCATTCACGAGTTTGGTATAGAATTGAAGAAAAACTCATGGGGCAGGGTGTAGGATATAGAGTATTCCTTGCCGGGAAAAACTATAGTGTTTTAGATTTCGGAAGAGACGATGATCGTGAGTATATTAAGGCAGAGTTTAATGTTGCAACTTCGTCTGCTATTGCGTCGGAGAAGCCCAGAACCGATGTGCCTACACAGAGTGCGGTGAGGGATCAGGTTGAGAAAAGTACTGAGGAAACAGAGCATGATTTCTTCCGGTGGCTTAGGAAGCAAGGATTTCTTGACCGTGTAATCAAACAGTTCAAAGAGTATACCGATGAAAATGGAATGCTGGAAATCAGAGATGATGACGAACTAAGAATGTTTATTAAGAGGCGTATGACAACGTGCCCGGTCAAAGAACGAACGCTTTACAAGTATTATTTAGAGTACTGGGAAATGCATTCTCATTGGTAGAAGATTAATTATGCATGGAAAATATCCTGTGGTTACTCTCTGCGGTAGCACGAGGTTTAAGGATGAATTTTATGAGGCTCAAAAAAGGCTTACATTGGAAGGAAACATTGTGATTAGCGTTGACCCTTTCGGTCATGCCGGAAACCAAGAAGTTTGGGATGGAATGAATGAGGACACTCTTTCAAAGTGGTTCTGTGTCAAGACAAAGGAGATGATTGACGATATGCATAAGCGGAAGATAGATATGGCAGATTCAAGCTATGTAATCAATGTCGGTGGTTATATTGGGGAGAGTACTAGATCGGAAATTAATTACGCTGAAAAAACGGGAAAAAGGTGTATTATCTTGAACCATTATTGTAATACTGGCAATGCACGCAGGGGAATAAGATATGAAATCAGAAGATCTATATTATCAAACTCAAAATGAGAAATATATACGAGATGAATTAGGAAAAGAGCAAGGGTGCAGGTTTCTGTAAGAAAAAGAAATAATAGCGTAGAGGAGATGTTGGTGCTCGATAAGCACTTGGTGTGATATGAACAATAAAACATTGGACTACTATAATCAAAACGCGGATCAGTTTGTTAAGGGAACGGTATCTGTAGATTTTAAGAAAACCCAAGATAGGTTCCTCGAAGCATTATCGGGAAAAAGAATATTGGACTTTGGCTGTGGCTCAGGAAGAGATACAAAATATTTTATTGAGGCGGGATTTGAGGTTGTAGCAACTGACGGATCAGAGGAACTTTGCAAGAGTGCAAGTGAGTATACTGGCATCACTGTGAAGCAGATGCTTTTTGGGGAACTTGAGGATATAGATAGATATGCTGGAATATGGGCATGTTCATCCATTTTGCATTTATCTAAGAGAGAATTAATAGATGTATTTGAGAGGATGACCAGAGCGCTATGCCAGAATGGAATTATTTATACATCCTTCAAATATGGAACTTTTGAAGGTGAGAGAAATGGAAGATTCTTTACGGATTTTACTATTGAAAATTTTAAGAATTTTATAAAAGATATTAGAAACCTTTCGATTGAAGATTTTTGGATTACAGGGGATGTAAGACCAGGAAGGGAGAAAGAACAGTGGTTGAATTTAATACTGAGAAAGACAAATTTATAATTCAACACACTGATTTCTCACTAAGAGAACAGGTGATTTATCCGAATGGAGGTACATCGCGTTTTTATGATAATGGAGTGGATATGGTCATAATAGATGACGATATTTGTGAGCACAAAGATGGCGAGCCGGTATTCTCATACATGCTTATAACAGATAAGCAAAATAATTATATGCATATGTTTCAGAGAGTATTTCGTTTTCTTGGATATTATCAGGAAGAGGTGGATAAGTATCTTAATAAAAATGAAATGACCATGCCTGTGGATTATGTTATTACAATAGGTGACAGAGGAGAGCAGGCAGATGTTTCGCCATTGGAACTTCATTTTGAGCAGAACTTTTTGAATGCCTATGGAATTAATGCCCTAAAATATTTATCGCGAGAATATGGAATCTGTGATGAAGAGGGAAAGAATTATTTTCTCGATTATTTTGTAAGAACTAGAGATAAAAAACTTGCAGTAGAAGAAAATGGGGTTACATATCATCATCCACAGATTATAGGTGTTGAAAGATATAAGAATCAGTTGAGAAAGCAAAACACATGTGCTTTGTGGGGAATAAAGTTATTCAGATTTTCTTCAGAGGATTGTGCTTTTGATAATCGAATAGAGGATGACATTAAGCAGTTTTTCGGAAAGGATACGTCTGGATTTATTGATAATGGTTTGAAAATTGATAGACCAGTTGAACTATATGAGCATCAAACGGTTAGCTTGCAGGAGATTCAGCAGCGAAGAGAAGCTGGCATAAAGGCTTTTTTGATAGTCCTACCTACAGCAGCAGGTAAGTCAAGGATTGTAGAAGAGGATTTGAGAGAATTTTCCAAGAAGAATCATGGCTTCAAAGGACTTATTCTTGTTCCCGGGGTAAATATACTGGCTGACTGGGAAGAGAGAATAAAGACTTCGCTTCCTGAATTGGTAGATAAGATCGATATAAGAACTTATGCATTTATGGCAAGACATTATACGGATTTTCAAACAGATTATTACAGTTATGTGGTAGTAGATGATGAGCGCGTTATAATAAGGACAAAGTTAGAGAAACCCAGTAAAATCAAGGGGTTAGCACTAATTTAGTCCTTATTTTTATACCATTTTAGCGGTAAAGATAGGGCAGCGCTGCAATATTAAACCGAAAATTCAAGTCAGCATCACAGATGTCCACAATCAGTCTGAGAGTGAATCTGTGCGCTTAGATTAGGTACAATTTTATATCAAAAACATTTAGTGAGGACTAAATTAGCACTTGAGATGGAATATTCCATCAGCTGATTTGGTCCTCTTTTTATTTGAGAGGAGTGGTCGAATGGGCAAGGTGTTAATTTGGTTCGTAATCATTATTAGTACAGTGGTTCTCTACTGTCTTATGAAAGTTAAGGCAGAGAGTGATGAACTGTATGAGAAATTAGTGAGAAAGCATTTTTATGGCAGGTCTGATGATATTCCTGCATCTGACAAAACTGAGCACTTGAAAGGGTGTGGGTAATTATATGAAATTTTGCAAAACAATAATGCAGACAATACAGAAAAGGAGTGAAAGGAACATGAATAACAAGTTAGAAGTAATCGGCATTGATCATGGCTGGTCAATGATGAAAACAATCTCTCAGGTATTTGTCACAGGTGTTAAGGAGATTACAACAACTCCGGCACTTTTCGGCGATGTACTTGAGTATGAAGGAAAGTTCTATAAGGTTGGAACTGTGAGGCAGGAAGTAAAGGATACCAAGGTTGAAGATGACAGCTTTTATCTTCTCACTCTTGCAACAGTTGCTAAGGAACTTAAAAGAAGAGGTCTTGAAGAGGCAAAAGTATTCCTTGCTGTAGGACTTCCACTTACAAGATTTGGAGCTGAGAAGAATGATTTTATCAAGTACCTGACAAAGAATAAGCGTGTAAGCTTCAAAT
>ERZ827458.828-NODE-828-length-32521-cov-6.421518_pt1 | contig 32521 bp, 30 predicted proteins | sample MGYA00519706_ERZ827458 | MGnify/ENA primary metagenome ERZ827458 (study PRJEB31778, sample SAMEA3449309) | human gut metagenome | biome: human gut; feature: human-associated habitat; material: faeces | place: United Kingdom | collected 2010/2012 ...
CCAAGGACATCCGGGTCATCCTCATCAAGATCTCCGACCGGCTGCACAATATGCGGACCATGGAGTACCAGACGCCGGAGAAGCAGAAGCAGAAGTCCTTTGAGACTATGGAGATCTACGCTCCCATCGCACACCGACTGGGTATGCAGAAGATGAAATGGGAGCTGGAGGACCTGTCGCTGAAGTATCTGGACCCGGTGGGCTACCGGGAGATCACCGAGGCGCTGGACGAAAAGGCCGCGGAGTACGACGGGTTCATGTCCGCCGTGCACGACCGCATCGTCACGCGGCTGAAGGAGGAGGGCATCGACGCCACGGTCTACGGCCGGATGAAGCACCCCTACTCCATCTACCGCAAAATGTACACCCAGAACAAGAGCCTGGACGATGTGTTCGACCTGTTCGCCTTCCGGGTCATCGTGGACACGGTGGCGGACTGCTACAACGTGCTGGGCATTATCCACGACCTGTTCAAGCCCATTCTGGGCCGGTTCAAGGACTACATCGGCACGCCGAAGCCCAATATGTACCAGAGCCTGCACACCACGGTGGTGGGCGAAAGCGGCATCCCCTTCGAGGTACAGATCCGGACGAAGGAGATGCACGAGGTGGCGGAGTACGGCGTGGCCGCCCACTGGAAGTACAAGCAGAACGGCCAGGGCGCCGGGGACGAGCGCAGCTATGAGTGGGTGCGCCGCCTGCTGGAAAATCAGGAGGACGCCGACGCCGAGGACTTCATCCACTCCCTAAAGGTGGATATGTTCGCCGACGAGGTGTTCGTGTTCACGCCCAACGGCGACGTGATCAACCTGCCGGCCGGGGCCACGCCCATCGACTTCGCCTATACCATACACTCCGCCATCGGCAACCACATGGTGGGCGCCAAGGTCAACGGGCGGATCGTGCAGTTCGACTACCACCTCCGCAACGGCGACGTGGTGGAGGTGATGACCAGCAAATCCGCCCACGGTCCCAGCCGTGACTGGGTGAAGATCGCCCGGAGCAGCAACGCCCGCAGTAAAATACGCCAGTGGTTCAAGAAGGAAAAGCGGGACGAGAACATCGTCAACGGGCGGCAGAGCTTTGAGTCGGAGCTGAAGCGCACCGGCGTGACGCTGAAGGAGCTGACCAACGAGGAGAACCTGCCCGGCGTGCTGAAGAAGCTGTGCTTCACATCGCTGGACGATATGTACGCCGCCATCGGCTACGGCGGCATTTCGGCACTAAAGGTCGTCGGCCGGCTGCGGGAGGACATCCAGCGCATCATCCACCAGCATCAGACGGAACGGCAGGCGGAGGTCCCCGTGGCGGACCAGCCGCAGCTCATGCGTCCCGCTGTGCCCCAGCGCGCCAAGGGCGAGCAGGGGATCGTGGTGGAGGGTCTGACCAACTGTCTGGTGAAGTTCTCCAAGTGCTGCACCCCTGTGCCGGGAGACGATATCGTGGGCTTCATCACCCGCGGCTACGGCATTTCCGTGCACCGGGCGGACTGTCCCAACGCGGACCCGGCCCGGCGCAAGCCCAGCGAGGCGGGCCGGTGGATCAAGGTCTCCTGGGGCAGCGACACGCGGGAGAGCTACCGCACCACGCTGGAGATCACCGCCAAGGACCGCATCAACATTATCATGGACGTGTCCACGGTGCTGTCCAGCACCAAGACCCACGTCTCCTCGCTGAACGCCCGGAGCACGCCGGACGGCTTTGCCCTGCTGTCGCTGGACATCGACGTGCCGGACAGCGAGCAGTTGCGGACCGTCATGCGGCGGCTGGAGCAGATATCGGGCGTTATGCGGGTGACAAGACCGGCCGGATAAGGCCAATGTGAATACAAACAGTATAAAGGAGATAGAATTATGCGTGCTGTATTGACCCGTGTAAAACACGCCAGCGTTTCCGTGGACGGCAAGGTCATCGGACAGATCGGCGAGGGCTTTTTGGTGCTGCTGGGTGTGACCCATGAGGACACCGAGGCACAGGCGGTAAAGCTGGCCGACAAGCTGACGGGCCTGCGTATCTTTGAGGACGAACATGAAAAAATGAACCGCAGCCTGACGGATGTGGGCGGAGAGCTGCTGATCGTGTCCCAGTTCACGCTGTACGCCAACTGCAAGAAGGGCCGGCGGCCGGACTTTCTGGCGGCTGCGCGGCCGGAGGTGGCCATCCCCCTGTACGAAAAGTTTGTGCAGCTGTGCCGGGACAAGGGCTTTCACACCGAGACGGGTGAATTCGGCGCCTATATGCAGGTGGACAGCCTGAACGACGGACCGCTGACCATCATTCTGGACACCGACACCCTGTAAGGAGGACACCATGACCATCAAAACACTGCAAGTGGGCCCTATCATGACCAACTGCTACCTGCTGTGCGACGAGGACGCGAAGGTCTGTGCCCTGATCGATCCCGGCGACGATGCCGCCCGGGTGGAGCAGCTGGTGCGCCAAAGCGGCTGCGCGCTCAAATATATCCTGCTGACCCACGGGCACTTTGACCACACCTCCGCCGTGCGGCCCCTGTTGGAGAGATACCCGGACGTGCCGGTGTACATCCACGAGAAGGACAGCGTGACCGGGCGGGGCGGCGAGCTGCTGTTCACCCGGGTGGACGAGCAGCACCAGCGGTATTATAAGGAGGGCGACGTGCTGCCCCTGGGCGGGCTGTCCCTGCGGGTCATGGAAACACCGGGCCACTCCGAGGGTTCCGTGTGTCTGCTGTTGGACCGGGAGCACGTGATCTTTGCCGGGGATACCCTGTTCCGCTGCTCCTGCGGACGATGCGACTTCCCCGGCGGCAGCTATCCCAAGATGCTCGCCTCCCTGGGCCGTCTGGCGGCGCTGGAGGGCGACTGGCGGGTCCTGCCCGGCCATGACCGGGAAACGACGCTGGACTTTGAGCGCCGCATGAACCCCTATATGCGGCAGGGGACGGCGCAATGAAGCTGAACCTGCGCGGTCACGAGGACCGCTACGCCATCGAGCAGAGCCTGCTGGCCTTTTTCCCGGAGGAGCGCCCGGTATATGAGGGCGAGGACGGGGACAGCCACGCGGAGGTCACACTGCATGAGGGCAATGTATATGCCACCGGGGTCACGACACTGACCTATGGCGGCAAAACGGCGCGGGGCGAGGCCCGCGTTCGGACCGCAGGCGTTTCCGACGCATACGAACGGGAACGCCTGCGTCAGCGTGCGCTGAAGCTGTCCTTTTTCCGGGCGGCCCGGGACGTCACCGGCGTGACGCCCAGCTGGGGCGCGCTGACGGGCATCCGCCCGGCCAAGCTGGTGCGGACCATGCTGGAGGACGGCATGACCCCCGCCCAGGCGGACCGGGTGCTGCGGGATACATACTGTGTCTCCCCGGCGCGGCGGCGTCTGGCGCTGGAGAGCGCCGAGGCGGGCCTGAAGGCCAGGAGCGACCTGCGCCCCGAGGACATCTCTCTGTACATCGGCATCCCCTTCTGCCCCACCCGCTGCGCCTATTGCAGCTTCGTGTCGGCGTCGGTGGAAAAATCCTTTAAGCTGATGGAGCCGTATCTGGCGGCGCTGACGGCGGAGGTGGAGGCCGCGGGCCGCATGGTGAAGGAGGCAGGCCTGCGGATCAAGTCGTTCTACATGGGCGGCGGCACGCCCACCACCCTGTCCGCCAGTCAAATGGATGCGCTGCTGACGGCGGTGAACCGGAATTTTGACCTGTCCGACTGCGTGGAATACTGCATCGAGGCGGGACGGCCGGACACCATCGACCGGGAGAAGCTGCAGGTGCTGCTGGATCACGGTGCGGACCGGATCAGCGTAAATCCCCAGTCGCTGGAGCCCCGGGTGCTCTCCGCCATCGGCCGGAAGCACAGCCCGGAGGATATCGAAAAGGCCATGGAGCTGGCCACGTCCATGGGCTTTCCCCATGTGAACATGGACCTGATCGCCGGGCTGCCCGCCGACACACCGGAGGGCTTTCGCCGGACGTTGGATACGTGCCTGACCTTCGGCGCGGACAACATCACCGTGCACACCCTGAGTCTGAAGAAGGGCAGCCGCATCCTGCTGGAGGGCCTGCCTATCCCCTCGGCGGAGGACGTGGCGGCCATGCTGGACTACGCCGATCCGGCGCTGCGGGAAAAGGGCTTCGCCCCCTATTACCTCTACCGCCAGAAATATATGTCCGGCAGCTTTGAGAATGTAGGCTGGTGCATATCCGGGGCGGAGGGCCTGTATAATATCTACATCATGGAGGAGCTGCACAGCATCCTGTCCCTGGGCGCAGGCGGCTCCACCAAGATGGTGGACGCAAAGCGGAACCGCATCGAGCGCGTGTTCCACCCCAAATTCCCGCTGGAGTATATCCAGCGGCCGGAAAAGCTGACGGAGAATTTAGAGGCGTTCCGCCGCTTCCATCAGGAGATGGCGCGGTGAGATAAGGAGGCACCATGACCCACCGGCGGCAAAACTTCATGGGCGGCGCGGCCATTCTGGCCGGGGCTGTGGCGGTGACAAAGCTGCTGGGTGCCCTGTACAAGATCCCGCTGGGGAACCTGCTGGACCGGGAGGGCATGGCGCATTTCTACGCCGCGTACAACATTTACAGTCTGCTGCTGGTGCTGTCCACGGCGGGACTGCCGGTGGCCCTGAGCCGCATGGTGTCCCGTGCCGCCGCCCAGCGGCGCTATGGCGCCGTGCGCCGCTGCCTGCACCTGGGCCTGGCCCTGCTGGCGGCGCTGGGGCTGGTGTGCTCCGCCGTTATGTGCCTGCTGCCGGAGGCCTTGGCCGCCGCGCTCCATGATCCGGACGCGGCCCCGGCCCTGCGGACGCTGGGGCCGGCGGTGCTGCTGGTATGCCTGTCGGCGGCGCTGCGGGGCTATTCCCAGGGGCTGGGCGATATGGTGCCTACCGCCGCCGGACAGGTGGCGGAGTCCGCCGGCAAGCTGCTCATCGGGCTGGGGCTGTGCCTGTACCTGCTGCGGCAGGGTGCGGGGACGGACCTGTGCGCCGCCGGGGCCATCGGCGGTGTCACCGCCGGGGCGGGCCTGGGCCTGCTGGTCACCGCCCTGCTGCTGCCCCGGCGGGCCGCACTGCCGGAAGTGCGCGACGTACCCCCGGCAAGCAGCCGCGTACTGCGGGAGCTGCTGCGGACCGGCATACCCATCACCGTGGGCGCGGCGGGCATGAGCCTGATCACCCTGCTGGACCAGGCGCTGGTGACGGCCACCCTGCGGGACACGCTTGGCTATACAACGGCGGAGACCACCGCCCTGTATGGCGAATACACCTTCGGCATGACGCTGTTCATGCTGCCGCCGTCGTTTATCTATCCCCTGTCGGTAAGCCTGATGCCGGCGGTATCCGCCGCGCTGACCCGCCGCGACCGCACTGCTGCCGGAATAGCGGCCGGGGCGGCGCTGAAGCTGACGGTGCTGGCGGCCCTGCCCGCCGGCGTGGGACTGTCGGTGCTGGCGGGGCCTATCCTGCAGCTGCTCTATCCCGCGGTGCCGGAGACCGCCGAGGCGGCGGCCTATCACCTGACGTTCCTGGGCCTGGCCTGCGTGTTCGTATGCCTGATGGTGGCCACCAACGGCGTCCTGCAGGCCTACGGTCACCCGCTGCTGCCGGTGATCTCCCTCCTCTGCGGCGGCGTACTGAAGATCGTCACCAACTACCTGATGGTGGGCGATCCCGCCACGGGCATTCGGGGCGCCGCGGTGAGCACACTGTACTGCTACGCGCTGATCGCGGTCATCAACCTGGCAGCCATCGCACGGCTGGTGCCGGAGCGTCCGGGGTATATCTCCCTGTTTGCCAAGCCCGTTCTTCTGACGGCGGTGATGGCGCTGGCGGCCCGGTCCGGCTATGGCCTGTTCTGCCGCCTTCTGCCCGAGAGATGGGCGGTACTGCCGGCGGTGCTGCTGGCCGCCGTTGTATACGTGGTGCTGGCGCTGGCCATCGGCGCCGTGACGCGGCAGGATCTTCAGACCCTGCCGAAAGGGGAAAAGCTGGCTGACCGGCTGCATTTGCGGTAAAATTCCTGAAATGCAGCGAACTTTTCCCCAGTTGCAGTGGAAAACCTCTTGCAATAGGAGCGTAAGTATGATAAATTTTACAAGGAAACCACGCTATGGCTACGAAGATCTGCTGGAGATCATCCGGCTGCTCCGTTCGCCGGAGGGCTGTCCCTGGGACCGGGTGCAGACCCACCAGTCCATCCGCCGAGGAATGCTGGAGGAGGCCTACGAGGCCGCCGAGGCCATCGATACGGACAACGCCGCACTGCTGAAGGAAGAGCTGGGCGACGTGCTCATGCAGGTGGTATTCCACGCCGGCATCGAAGCCGACGCCGGGCGCTTTGACATGGATGACGTATGCGACGGCGTGGTAAAAAAGCTGCTGTACCGCCACCCCCACGTGTTCGGCGATGGTCAGGCGGAAACGGCAGACACTGTGCCCGCCAGCTGGGAGCAGCTGAAGCGGCAGGAGAAGGGCCAGAAAACCACTGCCGATGCGCTGGATGCCGTGGCCCGCAGTCTGCCAGGTCTGTGGCGGGCGGAGAAGATACAGAAGAAGGCTGCGGAGGCGGGCTTCGACTGGCGCGACGTCTCCGGCGCGCTGGACAAGCTGGACGAGGAGACTGCCGAGCTGCGGCAGGCTGTGCGCGACGGCACCAATGTCGAGGAGGAGCTGGGCGACGTACTGTTCGCCGCCGTAAAGGTGGGTCGCTTCTGCGGCGTGGACCCGGAAACAGCTGTCAACGGCACCTGTGAAAAATTCATTCGCCGCTTCCGCGCGATGGAGGAGGCCGCGGCCGCAGCGGGCCGCAGCCTGTCCGACATGACGCTGGAGGAGATGACCGCCCTGTGGAACGGGGCCAAAGAATGTTCTTAATGCGATACAACATCGTTTTAGGATAGCCGCCCATTGCGGCAATTACCAACGAAAATTTTTGGGAGGAAATAACATGAATAAGACTGAACTGATCGCCGCTGTCGCTGAGAAGACCGGCCTGTCCAAGAAGGACTCTGACGCTGCCGTCAACGCCGTTCTGAACACCATCACCGAGACCCTGAAGGCTGACGAGAAGATCCAGCTGGTGGGCTTTGGTTCCTTCGAGACCAAGAAGCGCGCTGCCCGCACCGGCCTCAATCCCCGCACCAAGACGCCCGTGCAGATCGCCGCTACCAAGATCCCCGCTTTCAAGGCCGGCAAGGCCCTGAAGGACGCCGTGGCAAAGTAAGCTGACGTATGCAAAGGCTGGTGTGGCGACACACCAGCCTTTCTTATAGGAGGGACCCCATGCGTTTGGACAAATATCTGAAGGTCTCGCGGCTCATCAAGCGCCGCACCGTGGCCAATGAGGCCTGCGACGCCGAGCGTGTCACCGTCAACGGCCGGGTACAGCGGGCATCCTACGACGTGAAGGTGGGCGATGTGATCGCGATCCGTTTCGGCGCAAGAACGCTGACGGTGGAGGTCGTGTCTGTCACCGAGAACGTGGGCAAGGACGCCGCCGCGGCCATGTATAAAGAGGTCTGAGGACAAACCCGGCATAAAAGAACAAGCCCCCTCATACGATGGTAAAAAATGCATCCCGGCACAGGGCCGGGGCGCGAAAACCGTATCGTAGGAGGGGACTTTTTATGCCGTATGATATCACCGATCCTGCCGCCGCCCACCGCTTACAGCTGGAGGGACGGGAGAAGCTCACCGTCGCCGGCGTAGAGGACGTGGAGCGCTTCGACGACCAGTGCATCGTGCTGCGTACCGGCGCGGGCGTGCTGGTGGTCAGCGGAGAGAGCCTGCACATCGGCAAGCTGAGCCTGGATGGCGGCGAGCTGCACGTGGATGGCCGCATCGACGCGCTGACCTATGAGGATGCGCCGGAGGCCCGGGGCGGCGGGCTGTTCAGCCGCCTGTTCGGCTGAGGTGGGGACCGTCGTCTCCGAGCAGCTGCGCGCATACCTGACCGCGGCGGCCCTTGGCGCGGCGGCCGGGGCCGTCTATGACCTGCTGCGGCTGGTGCGGCTGCGCCGCCGGCGGGACCGGCGGCTGACCCATGGGCTGGACGCAGCGTTTCTGCTGCTGGTCGCTCCGGCCCTGCTGTGGTACGCCCTGCGGGTAGGGCAGGGCGAGCTGCGGCTGATCATGCTGACCGCCATGGGCCTGGGCGCGGCGGTGTATCTGCTAGCGCTCTCGCCGCTGATGCGTCCGCTCTGGGACTTCTGGCTCAGCGCCGCCGCGAGCACAGGCCGGCTGCTGTGGTGGCCGGTGAAAAAAATTACGGCGGCGGCGAAAAAAGTCTTTATTTTCTGTCGGAAGTGCGTTATGATAAGAAAAAAGCGCGCTGCGGAAAAGGAGGCGGAACGCCATGCAGAAAGCGCAGACGCACGCAAAGAAGCGCCGGACAAATCCCATATTGCTGCTGGTCATTCTCGCTCTGGTGGTGTTTTTAGGCGTGGAGCTGATCCGGGTGGGCAAGCGGCTGAACGAGGCCGCGCAGCAGCAGGCCGCGCTGGAGAGACAGCTGCAGCAGCAGACCCAGGAGAACCAGGCGCTGGAGTCCGACCTGGCCAAGAAGGATGACGAGGAGTTCATCAAGGACCTGGCCCGCGACCAGCTGGGGCTGGCCGAGGCCGGCGAGCGAATTTTCTACGATGTGAATGACTGAAAACACGCTCCGGCGCTGCCGGAGCGTGTTTTTTCGAAAGAAATGCAGCAAAAGGCTCCGGCGAATGCCGGAGCCTGTGCTTTTTGTGAGGAGAAAATGATATCAGGGAAGAAACGGCGCCGTCTGCTTACGCAGGGGCGAACGCTCCTGATAAGCGATTTACTCTGCGGCCTGAGCAGCCTTCTTGTTGCGGCCCAGAGCGCGGATGCCCTCCACCACCAGGTCGATAGCCAGGATCACCAGCAGGACACCGATGATGCCGCGGACGTAGCACCACACCACGCCTTCGCCGCCGGCCATGATGCCCACGACCTGCGCCTTGATGGTGAACACCAGGGAGGTCAGCGTCACGATCAGCATGAAGAACATGGGGAAGTAGAACATCTTGTTGTTGCGGCCGACCTTACCCAGCCAGCAGCACACAGCCAGCAGACCCAGAGCAGCCAGCAGCTGGTTGGCAGCGCCGAACAGAGCCCAGATCTTGGCGTAACCGGTCAGGCCCAGGGCCACGCCGGCCACCACGGTGATACCGGTAGCCACATAGGGGTTGGTGATGACGCGCTTCCAGCCGGTCAGATCCTCGCGGGTCTTGCCGGGCTCGACAAAGAACTCAGCGAACATATAGCGGGCCAGACGGGTGGCGGTATCCACGGAGGTCAGGCAGAAGGCGGACACGGCCAGGATCAGCATGGAGTACACCACGTTGTAGCAGCCGGAGCCGAACACCTTGGAGAACATGGAGGCCAGACCGGTAGCAAACACGACGGTAGGAGTCGTGGTGGTGCCGTCAGCATACTGGTTCCAGATGTAACCAACAGCGCAGACGGAGATCAGAGCCAGAGCGCACTCGATCAGCATACCGCCATAGGCGATGGGCTTGGCGTCCTTCTCCTGATCCAGCTGCTTGGACGTGGTACCGGAGCCCACCAGGGAGTGGAAGCCGGACACAGCGCCGCAGGCGATGGTCACGAACAGTGCAGGGAACATATAGCCCAGGGACGTGCCGCTGGGAGCCAGGGTATCATAGAACCCGGTAAACGCGGGCATATCCACGGTGGGGGAGCAGCCGACGATGCCCACGACAGCCAGGATCATCATGCCGTACAGCAGGAAGGAGCTCAGGTAGTCACGGGGCTGCAGCAGGATCCACACGGGGGTGACGGAAGCAACGCCGATGTACAGACCGACAATGATCATCCACACGGTGTAGTTCAGATAGATGGGATGCCAGTTCAGGCCGATGATCATGCAGACCACGATGCCGATGACGCCGATGATCGTGGAGATGCCCAGAGGGGCGTTGCGGCGATAGACAAAGAAGCCGAACAGAATGGCCATCAGGATGAACATGATGGAGATGATGGCGGTGGAGGCATTGGCAGCGGAAGCCGCATAGTCCACAGCGCCGTCAGCGGTGTAGGTGGCCTTGAAGGTGTTGGCCACGATGGAGGCGAAGGCCGCCACCACCAGGATCAGGGTCAGGTAAGCGAAGGTGATGAACAGCTTCTTGGCCTTGGCACCGATGGCGTCGCCGATGACCTCACCGATGGACTCGCCCTTGTGGCGAATGGAGGCGAACAGGGCGCCGAAGTCATGCACGCCGCCGAAGAAGATACCGCCGATCAGGACCCACAGCATAACGGGGACCCAACCGAACACAGCGGCCTGAATGGGGCCGTTGATGGGGCCGGCACCGGCGATAGAGGAGAAATGGTGACCCATCAGCACGGGAGCCTTGGCAGGACAATAATCCTTGCCATCCTCCATGGTATGGGCAGGAGTCGGACGGGAGTTATCCACGCCCCACTTCTTGGCCAGCCAGCCTCCGTAGAAGATATAACCTACGACCAGGACAGCGCAGCCAATAATAAGGAACAACGCAGCATTCATACAGCTCTCTCCTTTCTGAATAGCGATTTCTTTTGCTTATGAAACAGGCCTCTTTCGAAAACCTGTGCTGCACTATGTCCGCTGGCATTGGTGCTGATCTTTTCCTCAGGCAGCACCACCAGCCCGGTATGAAAGTCCATCCAGCCCCAGTAGGACAGCTTGAAGCTCTTGTAGAGCTTGCAGCGCTTCAGTGCCTTGCGGGCGTCTTCGTCGCAGCTGTCGCAGACAAACAGCGCGGTGATGTAGGTATACATATGGGTGGAGTTTGGCTGGATGCGGGCCATACCCTGTTCGTAGGCCAGCTTTTCGCACCTTTCATATATCTCCTTCGTCAGATGGGGGACATTGAAGAGGTACACATATTCAAAGCTGTTGGCCTGCCAGAGCTTGGCCTTTTTGGAGAGCACGTACTTCTCGGCGGTGGCGTAGAAATCCATCGTAGCGGCCAAGGCGTGCTCGTTCTCTTCGCAGCGGGTCACATCATAGCTGCCGGCGTACACATCGCACAGACGGTCGACGGCTTCCTGTCGGGTCATAGCGGCTCCTCCCTTTTCATAACGATTTCTTAGCATTCAGGACGTGGTTCATCGTTCCTTTCGCGATTAAAACTGCGAAATATTTATACCGGAAAAGTTGCATTTCCTGTCTTTTAGCAAACAAACACGCCCGCCCACTAATAACATCATTACTATACGCCGGTGTTTTTCAACTTTCAAGCTGCAAAATGAACAATTTTTGAACATTAAGTTTGTATAAATTTTTGGTTGATTTGTGCAAAAAAATGTGGTAATGTGAAAACGTTACCAACGCTTGCCGTTTTTTTCGCTTTACGAGGCGCTGTCCCGCCTGTAAGAACGGTTTGCGCCGGTTTCGTTTTTTATCAGCGGACAAATTGGAAACGTTGCCGCCTTCACATCCGCAATTTCCTGAAAAGGCAAGAAAAAACACCATCCCGTGGGATGGTGTTTTGTGATTTTTTCGGTTACTGTCACCCCAGGTGGCGCTCGAAATTGCCGCCGGCATGGACGCCCTCCTGCACGATGTAGAAGGCATCCGGGTCCACCCGGCGCAGAACATCCTGCAGGGTGTCGATCTCATACTTGGACAGGCAGACGCAGAGCACCTGCACCTCGTCGCCGGTCCAGCCGCCCCGGCCCGTCCAGCTGGTAACGCCCCGGTCCAACTGCTCCATGATGTAGCGGGGCAGCTGGGGGTCGTTCTTCTTGGTGAAGATCAGCAGCTGGACCGTAACATTCTGCCGGTGGATACGGTCCAGAAACAGGCTGCTCAGCACATTATATATAGCGGAGTAGATCGCGGTGGTGGCGTCGAACAGGAAGAAGCACAGGGTATACAGCAAAGCGTTGAAGGAAATGGAGAACCGGCCCACGGTGAAGCGGCTGCCCTTCTTGCTGAGATACAGCCCCAGGATGTCCAGGCCGCCGGTGGAGCAGCCGCAGGTCAGCACCAGGCCGGAGGCAAAGCCCGCCAGGATGCCGCCCACCATGCAGCTGGTGAGGAGGTCCGGAATGACCGGCGTGGACGGCGAGGGGATGACCGCCAGAAAGACAGAGTTGCAGACGGTGCAGATCGCCGCCTTCCAGAAAAACTCCCGGCCCAGGGCCTTGTAGGCCAGCAGGAACAAGGGAATGTTCACGAAGAAATACAGTACACCGGCCAGGTCGAAGGGCAGGGAGAGAGACAGCTCCCGCTGCAGAAGGGTACGGATCACCTGGCACAGGCCGTAGGCCCCGCCGCCGTAGAGGCCCTGAGGCACGATGAATACGTTGATGGCCACGCTGAGCAGCAGGCCGCCCAGCAGACCGCCGATCAGGCGCAGGCTCTTGTTGTGCATGAGTTTCTGATACATGGAGCGATACTCCTTTTCTTCAATGGTAATGTCAGTAATACCGGCAGGATACGTATGTGGTACGTATATGGCACGTGTACGGTACGTATATAGTATGTGGCGGAACGGGAAATGTCAAGCACTTCCCGTTCCGCCGCGGATCAAAAGCTATATCGCAGGCAGCGCTCCAGTCTGCGGAGCGCCCGGTGCAGTGAACGGGACACCGTGGACTTGTTGACGCCCAGCACCGCCGCGATCTGCGTCACGTTCATGTCCCTCTCCATGTACAGCGCCAGGACCTCCCGCTGGCGGGGCGTCAGCTCCGCAGCCACAGCCTTGGGCAGGTTCCGCAGCAGCCGACGGCGGCGTTCGCTGTTGTCCCCGGCCTGGGTGTGGAGCCAGAACTCAAGACCCGCCCGATCCATGGGGTCATATACGGTACTCGCCATAGCCGCAGAAGCTCCTGTCGTAGTAGCGGGCCGTCAGCTGGGTCAGGCGGCGGCACTGCTCCAGCATGGGCCGCAGCTCCGCGATCCGGCGGCGCAGACGCCGGGCCTCCTCCTGATCGCCGGTGGTACGCAGGGCCAGGCGCAGCTGCGCCAGCCGCCCGGCCACCAGCGCAGCGCTGGCGTCGTACTGTACGGAAAGTTGTGATAATGTCATATGCGATCCCCCTCTTTCGTTGTTCTGCATGGTTCTTTTGTGAAAGCTGTATAACTTTAAAGCGATAAATTTTCTGTTTCCTGATAAACTTTCTTGTTGACATTGAGGGAAAGCTCTGGTATAATACGGTTCGCTGGTGAGATGCTGGTGTAGCTCAGCTGGTAGAGCAGCTGATTTGTAATCAGCAGGTCGGGGGTTCGAATCCGTCCACCAGCTCCAATTGAATACCCATATATTTGGGGGATTTCCCGAGTGGCCAAAGGGGACAGACTGTAAATCTGCTGGCAATGCCTTCGGTGGTTCGAATCCACCATCCCCCACCAAAAATACCGATCAGCCCTTCAGGCGGTCGGTATTTTTATTGTCAACGCCGCGGTATCTATCATGTGCACGCCCCGAGAGAAGCGGCCCAGCCCGCCGCAAAAGAGCACGCTCCGGCGTGCTCTTTTCGTTTTTTGCCGCCCCCCCTGCCGCCGTTTGTATCCACCTCCTCCACGCCACAGCATTCTTGTGACAACCCCCTTTCAAAACCAAGAAACTTGTTGATGACGCTACTGTATCACAAGAAACTTGTGATGTCAAGTCAAAAATCACAAGTTTCTTGTGATTATCCCTTGACAAAACCAAAAATCCAGCGTAGTATACTGTCAAAAGCAGTCTGTATTTGTCGAGGAGGTGCGCGGCGTGTCTTTTGGTGAGCAAATGCGGCGGCGGCGGGAGGAGCTGGGGCTGACCCGGCAGGCGCTGGCCGACCGGCTGGGAGTGTCCGTATCCGCCGTGGGCAACTACGAGACGGGCATCAGCGCCCCCAAGGAGGAGGTGCTCCTGCGGCTGTTTGACGCGCTGGAGGCCGAGCCCAACTATCTGTACCGGGGCAGCTACCGCGCCGCCTCCGGCGGCCACAGTGACGAGGAGCGCCGTCTGCTGGCCAAATACCGGGATCTGCCCCTGTCCGGGCGCCAGACCGTCCACACGCTGGTGGACGCGCTGACCGAAATGACCGATGACCTGCGCGCCGCCGCACCCGCTGCCGAGAGGCGGGTCATCCCGCTGTACACATCACCCGCCGCCGCGGGCTTTGCCGCGCCGGTGTTCGGCGAGGACTATGAGCTGATACCGGTCACCGGCGACGTACCCCCCGGCGCGGAGCTGGCCGTGCGGATACAGGGCGACTCCATGGCGCCGGTCATCGCCGACGGCGCCGTGGTCTACGTGAACCACGACCCGGTGCAAAGCGGCGACGTGGGCATCTTCTGCGTGGACGGCGATATGCTGTGCAAGCAGTACTACCGGGACCCGCTGGGTATGGTATACCTGTTCTCCCTGAACCGGAAGCGCTCGGATATGGACGTGATATTCCACCGGGGCAGCGGCCGCAGCCTGACCTGCTTCGGCCGGGTGATGCTCCATGCCCAGCCCCTCCCGGAGGGACATATATAACGAAGCAGCCCGCCTCTTTCGAGGCGGGCTGCGTTTTCGCGGTCACAATATAAATCCTCCGTCGCAGGTGAGCACCTGTCCGGTGATGAACGACGCCTTTTCGTCCGCCAGGAAGCTGACAGCGGCGGCGATGTCCTCCGGCGTGCCCAGACGGCCCAGCGGCGTCTCCTGCGCCAGCTGGGGGAGTACCTCCGGCGGCAGCGCGTCCAGCATATCGGTCTTAATGACACCCGGCGCAACGCAGTTGACCCGGATGCCCGTGGGCGCCAGCTCCGACGCCAGCGACCGCGTCAGCGCGATCAGTGCGCCCTTGGTGGCGGAGTACGTCACCTCGCAGCTGGCGCCCCGCAGGCCCCAGATGGAGGATACGTTGATGATGCACCCGGCGTGCTCGTGGAGCATATGGGGCAGCACCGCCTGTATGGTATGGAACGCCCCGTCCACGTTCACGGCGAAATACCGGCGCCACAGGGCGTCGGTGATGTCCTGGAACAGCGCCTGTCCCGCCACGCCCGCGTTGTTCACCAGCAGCGACACGGGGCCGAGCTCGCCCTCCACCCGCCGCACCATCTCGTTCACCTGTACCCGGTGCGCCACGTCCGCCTGCACGGCCATGGCGCGGCCGCCGGCGGCGCTGATCTCCGCCACCAGCGACATGGCACAGTCCTGCCGTTCCCGGTAGTTGACGCACACGGCGTAGCCCTCGGCGGCCAAGCGGCGGGCCACCGCCCGTCCGATGCCCCGGGAGGAGCCGGTCACCAGCGCAATCTTTTCCATGGGATCATCCCCTTTTCACAGTCTTTCCCCGTAAGTATAGCAAATTTCCGCGGGAAAGGCAAGAAAAGTGTTGACAAACCGGGGCTGATAGGGTAATATACTATCGTTGTCTGCGCGGTTAGCTCAGCTGGTAGAGCACATGCTTGACGTGCATGGGGTCACAGGTTCGAGTCCTGTACCGCGCACCAGAAAAACCTCGGAACCACAAGGGTTCCGAGGTTTTTTGTTTTTGCAAATTTTGAATTCGAGTCAGTGACGCACGCCAAAAAGCCCCGGGGCCGAAAAGGTCCCGGGGCTTTTTGAGCACAGGAAGCGTTGTAAAACGGCAGCGGTTGGCCCGGACGCGCGGCGCTTATCCGTCGCTCCGCACAGGCGGAAGGACCCGGAAATCGCCGCGGCGCTCCGGCATGGCGTCGCCGTACTGCTTGAAGTAGTCCAGGATCAGATCGGACATCTCCGTGCCGATCTCCCGCACCACGGGGCAGCCCACATAGCAGTCATACCCGCCGGTGCCGCTGGCGCGGTAGCTGTTCAGGCAGATGGTGAACACATCGTCGTCCGCCACGGGCTTTCCCTGCACGGTCATGGCGGCGACCCGCTGCCCCACCGGGCGGGAAATGTCATAGGTGTAGGACACGCCCATGTAGTAGTCATAGTTGTAATGCTCCACCTTCGGCTCCAGGAAGCAGTCCGACACCCGCAGGGTGCCGTCGTCGTTCCGGGTAAAGTACGCCGCGCTGCGCTCCATCGCCTGCCGCAGAACAGCGCCGGTGATCTCCAGCACCGACAGCGTGTTGGTGTAGGGGTAGGCGATCAGCAGATCGCGCCGCCGCACCACCCGCGGGAGCCCCGCCGCGTCGTTGGCCAGGCTGGAGGCGGACAGCTGCGCGCCGCTGGCCCAAAGCTGCACCGCGTTGAACAGATCGGGGAGGCCGCTGCCTCCGGCCGCCATGTGCAGCGGCGTGTCCGGCATCAGAGGCTGCGGCAGATGGCCCACCACCTGATCCAGCCAGTCCTGGGCGCCGCGCTCCATGCCGGCGAACTCGTCCAGCCACTCCCGGCGGCATGCACCGGATGCGGGGATCGTCTCGCTGGTGAAGCGCTTGCCCGTTTCGGATATGGCCGCCTCGATGTGCAGGAATTCCTGTCCCCGGTCGGTGGGCTGCACCACGAAAGTACCGCACAGCGTCTGCCCGTGGACGGTCATGTGCTGGTGCCCTGTCAGCAGAAGGTCAAAGTCCAGCTCCTGGCACAGGCGGTAGGCCACGTTCTCGTGGGTGGTGGACAGCACACGGCCGGTGGCCAGATCTCTCTCGAAGCCGCCGTGATAAATGCACAGCGTCACATCCACCCGGCCCCGCAGGGATTCCAGCGCCGCACGCGCGGCGGGGATAGGGTCGCTGATAGTGATGCCGGACAGGTGCTCCGGCTTCTCCCAGATGTTCACGTAGTCGGTGACGATGCCCACGATGCCGATCCGCAGGCCGTTCTCCAGCGTGTGGATACGGGCAGGGAAGCGCACGCGGGCGCCGTCCCAGCGGACATTCTCGCAGACGCAGCGGGCGTGCAGAGCGTTGAGATAGCTGTCCAGATAGTCCATGCCGTAGTTGAAGTCGTGGTTGCCCAGGGTCACATAGTCGTAGCCGCAGCGGTTCATTATCCCGGCGAACCGGCTGGCGTCACCCAATGTGTCATGGCAGTAGGCACCCAGCGGCGAGCCCTGCAGGATATCGCCGCCGTCGATGACCAGCGTGTTCCCGTCCTTATGAAACTGGCTGGCACACTTGAACAGACCGATATTCCTCTCCTGCCGGCTGCGGTAGTCGGTGGGATAGATATAACCATGGAGGTCAGAGGTGAAGTAGATGGTAAAGCGTTTTGTGTCCATCGGCTCACCCCCGTGCCAGCTTGATACGGATCCGGGAGGATATCCACTCGATGATCAGCACCAGCACGATCAGGCCCAGCAGGATCGCGCCCACCTCGTTCCAGCGATAGGCGCTCATGGCGAAGATCAGCGGCGCGCCGATACCGCCCGCGCCCACCAGGCCCAGCACCGTGGCGTCGCGCAGGTTCATGTCGAAGCGGTAGATGATGGTGGAGGTAAAGTCCGCCGTCAGCTGCGGCAGAATGCCGTAGCGGATCTTCTGGAACGTGGTGCAGCCCGCGGCGTCCAACGACTCCAGGATGCGCTTGTCCAGGTCCTCGATGCTCTCGATAAACATCTTGGACACCATGCCGATGGAGCACAGGGACATGGTCAGCAGGCCCGCGAAGGGACCGGGGCCGGTGACGCGGATGAACATCAGGCCGTAGACAAAGGCGGGAACGGTGCGGATGGCGGCGATCAGAATGCGTCCCACCAGCGCCAGCGGCTTGGGGACCAGATTGCTGGCGGAGATAAACGACAGGGGCAGCGAGATCACCGCGCCCACGATGGTGCCCAGAAAGGCGATGCAGAACGTCTCCAGCAGCAGATAAGGCACACCGTTGGTGCCCAGTGTGAACAGCAGCTTGGCGGAGGGATGGAAGATACCGGAGATGATATTCCCGGCTACCTCCAGCCCGTTGCTGGTGGGGTTGCTGGTCTGTACGGCCGTGCCGGACCACGCCAGCAGGCAGGCCACGATGAAGGCCGCCAGCAGCTGCCACAGCCACGTTTTCGGCGCGGAGGCGTAGGCTTTTTGAATTCTCTGTTCCATACGGCCCTCCTTACGTCAGTTTTTTACGCAGGGCGTGGCTGATCGCCTCGATGACCATAACGGCCACAAACAGAACGATCAGGATCATGCCAAGGCTGTCGTACTCACGCCAGCCGATCTTTTCATTCATAATAAGGCCCAGTCCGCCCGCGCCCACGTAGCCCAGGATGGAGGCGTAGCGCACGTTGCCCTCCAGGCAGAACAGGGATACGGACAGATAGGTGGGCAGCACCTGGGGAAACACCGCCGTGGTAAAGGCCTGCAGCCGGGTGGCGCCCAGCGCCTCCATGGCCTCATAGGGTCCCATATCCACCGTCTCGATGATCTCGAAGAGCTGCTTGCCCACATAGGCGAAGGTAAACACCGCGATGGCGCAGGTGCCCGCCATGGTGCCCAGGCCGAAGATGTAGGTGGCGATCAGGGCGCACACCAGCGTGGGCAGTGTCCGCACAAGGCTGAGAAACAGCCGGACGATGAACACCACCACGCGGTTGGTGACGATGTTGCTGGCGGCGGCTACGGCAAAGGGGATCGCCAGCACCGCGCCGATGAACGAACCCAGGAAGGACATCTTGATGGTGTCCCACAGGGGCTGCCAGATCTTGCTCAGATACCCCGTGTTGGGCGGGAACATGGCCGCGAGGATATCGAAAAACTTGCTGCCCTTCTTCACCAACACCCCGAAATCGAAGCCGGTGATGTGCACAGACAGCGCGCCCAACGCCAGCACGATCAGAACGACCAGCGGCGCGCGGCTGCGCTTTTCCTCCACCACCGCGCCGTTGGGCAGCGTATAGCGGCGGGGCTTGAACAGGCGGTCGTACAGGCTCATGCGTCTGCCTCCGTCTCGCTGTCGTCACCGTAGATGGCGTCCAGCACCGACTGGTCCACATTGGCGGAGGGCCCGTCATAGACGATCTTGCCGGCGCGGATGCCGATAATGCGGTCGGCATACTCCAGCGCCAGCTCCACATGGTGGATGTTCAGCAGGATGGAGATGCCCATCTCCTCATTGATGCGGACGAAGTCCTGCATCACCTGCTTGGCGGTAACGGGGTCAAGGGCAGCCACCGGCTCGTCTGCCAGAATGATCCGGGGGTTCTGGGTCAGTGTGCGGGCCAGCGCCACCCGCTGCTGCTGACCGCCGGAGAGCTGGTCGGCGCGGATGTAGGCCTTGTCCAGAATACCCACCTTATCCAGCGATTCCAGCGCCTTGATCTTGTCCGCCTTTCGGAAGGCGCCCAGCAGCACCCGCCAGAAGGGCATATCCGGCACGCAGGCGGACAGCACGTTCTTGATGACGGTGGTGCGGGTCACCAGATTGAAGGACTGGAACACCATACCGATGCCCCGGCGGAACCGGCGCAGGCTCTTGCCCGACAGGGTGCTGACATCGGTGCCGTTCACCGTCAGCGTGCCGGAGGTGATCTGGTGCATCCGGTTCACGGAGCGCAGCAGCGTGGACTTGCCCGCGCCGGAACGGCCGATGATGGCCACAAACTCGCCGTCCTGAATGGTCAGGTCCACGTCGTCCAGACCCACCGTGCCGTTGGGATACACCTTGGATACATGGTCGAAAATGATCATATGGTCTCCTCTTTTCCTGAAATAGCACACGGGGAGGGCTGCACAGCGGAAGGTCATGGCTGTGCAGTCCTCCCCGCGCTTGGGAAAGTGCTTTAGTTGGCGGCAGACAGCTCCTGGATGAGCTTCTGCGCGGCGCGCTCGTTGTCGTAATCGGAAGCCTGTGCCACCTGATAGCCGTTGTGGCTGTAGATAGCGATGACTTCCTTACCGGCATCGGTGTTGCAGATGTTGATGAACGCCTGCTGCAGCGCGGCGATCAGGTCCGCGTCCATAATCTCGGAGTTCTTGCTGACGGAGATGGTGTCGTTGTAGATGGGGGCGGTCACGCCGATCACGCCAGTCTCCTCCCAGATGGAGCCCTCGCGGCTGAACTCGGTGTTCCAGCGCTCGGCATAGTCGCGGCGCGCGTCGGCATAGGTCACCAGCACGTCCACCTGGCCGGAGGCCAGACGGGCAAAGGCGCTGGCGTAGGAGTCGGACTGCACGGCGCTCTTCAGGTCAGAGATGCCCTTGCCGTAGTGATCCTGCAGCCACAGGGCGGGATAGATGTAGCCGGCGGGGGAAGAGGTGCCCATGACGCTCCAGTTGGCGCTGTCCAGGTCCTCCCAGGTCAGCTCTTCGCCGGCGTTGACCTTCTTCACCAGCTCCTGGCCCTTGTCAGAGGGGCCGGCGATGAACAGGGCGCGGTAGGAAACGGCCTGCTTGTCGGAAGCCTCGGTGGGCTGGCCGTCATTCCAGTCCTTGGCGTTGTCGGAGTCCTTGCTCAAGCCGTCGCGGGTAGCGGTCAGAATGACCTCGGCGCCGTCGTCATACAGCACATAGGTGCCGCCGGGGATCAGACCCACATCGATGGTGCCGGCCTCAAGGCCCTCGCCCACGGCCTCATAGGTGGTGCCGACAGTGATCTCCACGTCGCCCACCTCGTAGCCCTGCTTGGCCAGCTCGTCCTTCAGCATCTGCTTCAGGGGCTCGGTAACGGTAATGATCTCCTCCGGCTCGCGGGAGGGCACGAACGCGACCTTCAGGGTCTCGATCTTCTTCGCGCCGTCGGTGTCGCCGGTATTGTCGCCATCGGTCTTGTCACCGCAGCCGGCCAGCAGGCCGAGCGCCATGACCAGCGCCAGCAGCAGAGCAAAAAACTTTTTCATTCTTTTTTCCTCCATAAAGTGTTGTTCCCTTGCCCGGAGTAGTTCTCCGGGACGTGTACAGCGGCATGGCACAGCAAAAGGCGCACCATACCGTCTCACAGTATAGCACACCTTTATAGAGAAAAATTTTCCGATTTGGTAAAAAAAGTAATATCTCAGGCGTCCATCTCCCGCCCGAAGTAGAACGCCACCAGCTCCTCGAACGCCAGTATCACATGGCCGAAAAAGCTGTTGGGCAGGCTGCCGGCCAGTGTCTGCCGCGAGCCGTCCACCACAAACACGATGTCCGACATCTGCGCCAGGGTAGAGTCGCTCCGCTTGGTGAACGTGACGATCTTGTGGCCGTTCTGCCGGGCGTGACGCACGTCGTTCAGCACCGGCTCCGTCTCGCCGCTCTGGCTGACGGCGAACATCACCGGCGGGGCCTCCGCCACGTCGGACAGGTGGTGCGCGTCGCGGAACAGCATATAGTCATAGAAATGGACGTTGTTGAACACCATAAAGCCGCAGATGGACAGCCGTTGGGCGATATAGGCGCCCACAATGTTGGAAAAGCCCTCGCCGGTGGTGAACAGCTTGGCCCGGCGCGACTGGTCCAGCAGGCCGCAGAACCGGTCCAGCAGCTCGTCGGAATAATTGTCGATCAGGCTCTTGATATTCTCCGCGCTGCGGTCCTGGCCGTGGGAGTTGAACTGGCGGCTGAGGTAGTAGTACAGCTCGCTGTATCCGTCAAAGCCCAGCCGCTTGCACATCTTGACGATGGTGGTGGTGGAGAGAAAGTTCTCGTTGGCGATCTGCTGGATACCCACGCGCTTCTCGCCGCGCTCGATATGTGCCGTGATGCTGGTGATCACCCGTTTCTCGTCCTCAGAAAGCAGATTTGTCAGCAGAAAATAGCCGTCGCCCACAGCCTGTCCCTCCTTGCTATCCATGACATTTTTCTCATTATAGCAAACCGGGCGGCGCCTTGCAAGACAGCGCGGGAGAATTCGGCATTCCGCCGATGCGGCGGCCTCCGCGCCGTCCCGGACGATAGCAGACGACAAAAGAGGGGTGTGACCACCCCTCTTTTGTTCTGCCGTTCCCGAAGCGGACTGCGCGGAACCGTCAGCGCGCAAACACAGTCTCTCCGTTGAACGTCAGCTTGCAGATGCGCTCCGGCTCCATGGGCTCATCGAACCGCGTCCAGATCATACAGCTATCGTCGGTTTGATCTGCGATAAAGCTCCAATCGCACGGGATAGGCGCACCATCCGCGTCAAATACCCTGAACGCGCTGAGAATGCCGGTGGTGGAGTCCACATAATCGGCGAAGTACACCGCCATAGACAGCTTGGAGCACTCGATTTTTTTCGCCAGAATCGTCTCACCGGCATAGGACAGGGGAACATTCTCTGCCAGCACCTCGCTCTGCACGGTGACGGGCGTTTCCTCCAGCGTGACCCGCCAGTCCCCCGGCAGCACGGTGGTGGTGATCTCCTTTCCGCCCCAGTGCAGCTCCAAATAGGGGAGCGCTTCCTTGTCAACGGCCACATCCCGCCAAAAGTACCGCCAGTCGGCATCCGTGGCATCCGGGTCAAACTCGTCGGGCTGTCCGAAATGACAGTGGGACTCCGGGTAGATGACCGTGTCCGTCCGCGTGTCCAGGAAATACCAGTTCTTCTCCCAGGACGCGGACCATTCATCCGAGCCCAGCGGTTCTTTCATCACCAGATGGAGAGTGCCGTCCTCCCATCCGGCGTTGCAGATGGACGCGCCGCAGGGCAGCTGCACGTCCGCGTCCCCCGGCTGCCAGTAATACCGCACCGTTCCGTTGCGGAATCGCTGCTGGCACTGGGGCAGCTTGGCGTTCTCTCCGGCGTTTTCCACCATCCCCGCCACGTTGAAGTCGATCTTCTCGTCGTCGAACCACCGTTTCTCCTGCCAGTTGGAGAGGTTCATCACAAGGCCGTTGGTGCTGTCTCCCGGTTGCCAGTTGGCGTATACGACGCCTTCCAGCTCGTTCTCCGGCACGCCCTCCTTCCGCGGGAGGAAGGACGACACATACGCGCCGGACATCATCTGACCGGGGAAGTACAGCTCAAAGTCGGCGAATTGGCCGCTCTGCCCCAACACTGCACCCTCGTTGGCCTTCACAGAATAGAGAAGATACAGGGTGCGCTCGTCCGAGATCACCTTTTCCACACGGATGTGCAGCTCCTCCGCAGCTGCCGTGGGTTGCTGTTGGGAGACCACCGGCGTCTCGTCCCCGTCGCCGATGACGGTCTGTTCAGGAGAAAAGATGTCGCGCCATGACAGCGGCAGTCTGCTGACGGCAAAGGCGGTCACGGATACGCCCAGTATGACCAGCACCGCCACGCACGCGGCGGATAATTTAGGGAAGCGGGCTGCCCGTTTCCGGCCCGCGTTCGCGGCATCAAAATCAAGGGCCTCCTCCAGATACGCCGCATCCACGTCTCCGATGGCGGAGAGCAGCTTTTCAGTGTTGTGCTCCATCATAGAGTTACCTCCTTACGTTCCAGGTACGTATGTAATTTCCTGCGAATTCTGCCCAGCCGGACAGATACGTTGTTTTCAGTGGTACCGAAGGCATCCGCAATCTCGGACAACGGCTGCGCGAACCAGTACCGCCTGACGAACATGACCCGGTCATCCCGGCGCAGGGCAGCGAGAAACGCATTGATCTGCGCGGACAGCTCGCCTGCGGCAAGCTGCTCGTCGAGGGAATGGGCGGAAATACAGTCCTCCAGTTCGGATAGCGAGACCTCAAACCGGCTGCTCCGCTTCAGCGCGGAATTTGCCCGCAGCTTTTTCAAAGAAAGGTTGCGGACGATGCGGCAGACGTAGGCTCTCAGCGGGTCGGGGCGCTGCGGGGGGATACTGTTCCACGCGCCGAGCCAGGCGTCGTTGACGCATTCCTCCGCGTCCTGCGGGTCGTCCAGAATGTTGTCGGCGATTTGGAAGCACAGTGCGCCGTACTTCCGCGACAACTCGGCGATCGCCTGCTCCGAGCGCTCAAAAAACAGGCGTATGATCTGTTGGTCCTCCATGGGGCGACGTACCTCCTTTCGCCTTCTTCACACATTAACTACCCTTTTGAAGCAGGATATGACGCTTCCTTTCAAAATTCTTACGAAGTATATTATATAGTAAAAAGAGCGCCTAAGCGCTCTTTTTGTGTCTGCACCCGATATATCCCACGGAAACGGGCGCGAATATGCCGCGGAAAAGGGTCGGCCGCGCATTGCTTTTATGGTCGTATGTTCGGCTAGGTGTTGTCGATGATCTCCCATTTCCCGGTTTTCGCATCCTGCGTCAAGTAGAAGTGCTGCTCCATGCAGCAATCAATTGTTCCAGCGATGGTCAGATCGCCGCCAACAAGCAGGATAAAACGTTCACATCGGAGGCGGCAGCTCTCAGCTTCTCCGGCATGACCGTCTCCAGTTCGAACGCGCGGATTTTGAGATGCGAAAAAAAGAGCACCCCTGGCGGGGTGCTCCTTCGGTCACTTTTTGTCAGCACAGCTTGGCGCCGGCGGGGACGCTGTCGTCGATCAGCATCAGGTGCAGCTTCTCCTCACCCTTCTCCTTGTGCACGGCGGAGATCAGCATGCCGCAGGAGGGAATTCCCATCATCTTCCGCGGCGGCAGGTTCAGGATGGCGATGGCCGTCTTGCCGATCAGCTGCTCCGGCTCGTAGTACTGGTGGATGCCGGAGAGGATGATGCGGTCCGTGCCGCTGCCGTCGTCCAGGGTGAACTTCAGCAGCTTGTCGCTCTTCTTCACCGCCTCGCAGTTCTTGATCTTCACGGCGCGGAAATCGGACTTCAGAAACGTATCGAAGTCTACCTCGTTCTCCACATAGGGCTCCAGCTCCACGGCCGGCAGGGCGGCCTTCTTCTGCTGCTCCTGCAGCTCGTTCAGCTTGGCCAGTGCTTCGTCCACATCGATACGGGGAAACAGGTTCTCACCCTTGCTGATGACCGCCTGGTTGGGCAGCACGCCCCACACGTTGGCGTTGTCCCAGCTGCGGCAGGCCTCGTCCGCGCCCAGCTTGGCAAATATCTTATCGCAGGTGTCGGGCATGACCGGCAGCAGCAGGGTCGTGCAGATGCGAATGGTCTCCAGCAGGTTGTACAGCACGGCGGCCAGGCGCTCGCGCTTGTTCTCATCCTTGCCCAGCGCCCAAGGGGCCGTCTCGTCGATATACTTGTTGGCCCGGTCGATGACCTTGAACACCTCGTCCAGTCCGTTCTGCAGCTGCAGCTTGTCCATCTCCGCCTGATAGCGGTCACGCAGCGCGCAGGCCATCTTCTTCAGCTCGCAGTCTTCCGGAGCGTCCTCCCGCTGTACGGGCAGCTTGCCGCCGAAGTACTTTTCCGCCATGCCGGTGGTGCGGCTGACCAGGTTGCCCAGCTTGTTGGCCAGGTCGGTGTTGATGGTGCCGATCAGCAGCTCGTTGCTGAAGTTGCCGTCGCTGCCGAAGGGGAACGTCCGCAGCAGGAAGAACCGCAGGGCGTCCACGCCGAACATCTCGGACAGGGCGTAGGGATCGACGACGTTGCCCTTGGACTTGGACATTTTGCCGCCGTCGATGACCAGCCATCCGTGACCGTACACATGCTTGGGCAGAGGCATACCCATGCTCATCAGCATGGCGGGCCAGATGATGCTGTGGAAGCGCACGATCTCCTTTCCCACGATGTGGTAATCGGCGGGCCAGTACTTGTCGTAGTCGTTATACTTGTCGTTGTCAAAGCCCAGGGCGGTGCAGTAGTTGAACAGCGCGTCCACCCACACATACACCACGTGGCCGGGATCAAAGTCCACGGGAATACCCCAGCTGAAGCTGGTGCGGCTGACGCACAGGTCCTCCAGGCCGGGCTTGATGAAGTTGTTGACCATCTCGTTGACGCGGGTGCGGGGCTGCAGGAAGTCCGTATCCTCCAGCAGATGCTGTATCCGGTCGGCGTACTTGCTCAGCCGGAAGAAATAGGCCTCCTCCTCCGCGTCCTTCACCTCGCGGCCGCAGTCGGGGCACTTGCCGTCCACCAGCTGGCTCTCGGTCCAGAAGCTCTCGCAGGGGGTGCAGTACTTACCCTTGTAGGTGCCCTTATAGATGTCGCCCTTTTCGTACATGGTCTTGAAGATCTTTTGCACGGCGGCGCAGTGATAGTCGTCGGTGGTGCGGATAAACCGGTCGTTGCTGATGTTCATCAGCTTCCACAGGTCCAGAATGCCCTTCTCGCCCTCCACGATGTGATCCACGAACGCCTGGGGCGTCATGCCGGCCTCCTTGGCCTTCGTCTCGATCTTCTGGCCGTGCTCGTCGGTGCCGGTCAGGAACATGACGTCATAGCCCTGCAAACGCTTGTAACGCGCGATAGCGTCGGTAGCCACGGTGCAGTAGCTGTGGCCGATGTGCAGCTTGTCCGAGGGGTAATAGATGGGCGTGGTGATATAAAACGTCTTCTTCTCCATAGGATAGTTCTCCTTTTCCCCGTTCCGAATGGAAGAACGGTATAAACTCACATATATCATTTTAGCCCACACTATGCGCTTTGTCAATCAGACCCGTATGTAAAATACCGCATTTTTGCGTAAAAACCCATTTACAGACGGCATCATATTCTGTATAATAAGGAATGTTGATTTTACCCGCTGTGCCGCGGAACAAAAGAGCATAGGAGGAAAACAAACGTGTCTTACAGAATTCTTGTAGTCAATCCCGGCTCCACCTCCACCAAGATCGGTGTCTATGAGGACGAGCAGCTTCTCTTCGACAAGACCCTGCGCCACAGTGCGGAGGAGATCGCCCAGTTCAACACTATCCCCGCCCAGAAGGACTGGCGCCGCGACCTGGTAATGAAGGCGCTGCGCGAGCAGGGCTTCGACGCCCGCACCCTCTCCGCCGTCTCCGGCCGCGGCGGTCTGCTGCGCCCCATTCGCGGCGGTACATACGCTGTCAACGACAACATGGTCAAGGACTGCACCATCGGCGTGCAGGGACAGCACGCCTCCAATCTGGGCGGCCTGATCGCCCGCGAGATCGGCGACGAGCTGGGCATCCCCTCCTACATCGTCGACCCTGTGGTCATCGATGAAATGACAGACGTGGCCCGCTATGCCGGCCACCCCCTGTTCCAGCGCGTCAGCATTTTCCACGCTCTGAACCAGAAGGCCGTGGCCAAGCGCTTCGCCAAGGAGCAGGGCAAGAAGTATGAGGATCTGAACCTCATCGTCTGCCACATGGGCGGCGGCGTTTCCATCGGCGCTCACATGAAGGGCAGCGTGGTGGACACCCAGAACGCGCTGGACGGCGAGGGTCCCTTCTCTCCCGAGCGCTCCGGCTCCCTGCCCACCGGTCAGCTGGTGAAGCAGTGCTTCTCCGGCAAGTACACCGAGGGGGAGATGCACCGCATGCTCTCCGGCCGCGGCGGTCTGGTGGCCTACACCGGCTCCAACGATATGCGCTATCTGCTGTCGCAGGCCGAGCACGATAAGAAGATCGCCGGCGTGGTGGATGCCTTCCACTACCAGATCGGCAAGGAGATCGGCGCCATGGCCGCCGTCATGCACGGCAAGGTGGACCAGATCATCCTCACCGGCGGCATCGCCTACGGCAAGGAGACCGTGGACGCCATCTCCGAGATGGTCGGCTGGATCGCTCCCATCACCGTCTATCCCGGTGAAGATGAGCTGCTGGCCCTGGCCCAGGGTGCCCTGCGCGTCCTGAAGGGCGAGGAGAAGGCCCAGGAGTACCGCCGGCCCCGTCCCGAGGACAACAACTGATCAACAGAGAAACCGAAACATCCCGCGGCTCTCGCCGCGGGACGTTTTTGCCTTGACAATAGCCCGGTTTCCCGATATATTGAGGATATCACATATAAAAAGGAGAGAGAATTATGATGCCTACCACCATGCTCATTATCGCCGGTGTCCTGGCCCTCGTCGCCACTGTCCTGGCCTTCATCTATGTGGTCCCGGAGAAGAAGCGGGAAAAGCTGGGCGCCTTTGGCAAGTTTCTCCACGACACCTGCAACTTCAAGTACCTGATGGTGGAAAAGATCCTTCAGGCCCTGTACATCTTCACCACCGCCGCCGTTATCATCTTCGGCGTGCTCATGCTCTTCCGCACCGAGTACAACTACTGGACCGGCGACCGCATCTGGATGGGCGGCTATGGTCTGCTGATCATCATCCTGGGGCCCATTGCGATCCGCCTCAGCTATGAATTGATGATGATGGCCATCCTGCTGCTGAAGAACGTCATCTCCATCAACCACAAGCTGGCCGATCAGACCGGCAAGGGCAGCGGCGACGTGTTTGCCGCCCCGAATATGCAGGAGATGAAGGAGGCTCTCCGCCAGCGCCGTGAAGCGGCACAGGCGGCACAAGCTGCGGCACAGGCGGCACAGAGCCAGCCCGCCAATTTCTGCAGCCAGTGCGGCGCCAAGCTGGAGAACGGTGTCTGCCCCCACTGCTCCGCCCCCAAGGACAGTGCCCCGGCCGACAGCACACCGCCTCAGGAATAAATCAGGCAAAAAAAGAAGCACCCGCCCGGGTGCTTCTTTTTTTGTTCAGCTTACGATCACATAGCTTCCGCTTTGCGGTGCCTCCGCCGTCATGGCCACCACCCGCGTCTCCGGGTCATAGCCCTCCGGCAGTGCGGCCTTCACCGCGGCCAGTGTGTCCGCCGACGGCACATACAGCCGGTCGAACAGCTCAGCCATCTGCGCGATGTCCAGGTCCGCCGTGCTTCGCACTACCACCGACAGGGCTGTGCCCTCCGGCAGTGCCGACCGCAGATTTTCGGCAAAGTCGGCCAGCACCTGCGCCGGGTCCGCCGCCGTGTTGGCAACGCCCGTCGTATCCGCCGGGTAGCAGAACTGGTCCAGCAGGACCTCCTTAAAGCCCAGCTCGCCGCACTCCTTCACCAGCGCGGTGATGTATTGCAGCACCTGCGGGTCGGTGGGGTCCAGCCAGGCCTGCCCCTCCGCGTCGTACCACAGCTGCCCGTCCTCCCGGACCAGCGCCGTTTCCGGCACGCTCCGGGCGTAGGCGCTGTCCCGGAAGCACACGATGTGCCCCACGGTGTACCGTCCGCTGCTCAGTAGTGTACGCAGACATTCGATGGGCCGTCCCGTCTCCACCACCACGCCCTGCGGCGTCTCCACGTCCGTGGCGTAGGTGATGCCGCCGGTGGTACGCTTTACCGCCAGCACCAGGTCCTCCGGCGCCAGCGTGTTCATGATGTAGTCCGCGCCCCACCACAGGCAGTCATCCGGCAGCCGCGTGCCGTGCAGCGCCGCCACCTTCACATGGGGATGCTCCGGCACCACCGTGTCCACGATGTCATCCCGGTCTCCGGTGCCGTCGACGGTGCTGTCATCCGTTTTGTCATCGCGGTCGGCCTTCCTGTGGAAAAAAGGAAGGTCGATGGTGGCGTTGCCCGCCTCATCGTACACCACATAGTTCTGCAATGCCAGATAGGCCACCGCGCCCACCAGCACCAGCGCCAGCACCACGATCAGCACGATCTTTCCGCCGGACATTCGGCCATGGTAGCTGTTGTATCCCTTTGTTGCCATAGGCGTTTACCTCACAAATACGTTTTCCTGTTTACTGTATCGCGTCCAGCAGCGCCACACGCCGGGCGTGACGTCCACCTTCAAACTCCGTGTGCAGGAAGATCTCCACCATCCGCTTGGCCAGATTGCTGCCGGTGATGCCGGCACCAAGCGCCATCATGTTGGCGTCGTTGTGCCGCCGCGTCATCTCCGCCTGGAGAGAGTCGGTGCACAGCGCGCAGCGTATACCCTTCACCTTGTTGGCGGCGATGGAAACGCCGATACCCGTGGTGCAGATCACGATGCCCTTGTCGCATTCCCCGGCGGCCACCGCCCGGGCGGCCCTTTCAGCGAATACGGGATAGTCCACGCTCTCGGTGGAGTAGCACCCGAAATCCTCGTAGTCGATGTCGTTCTCCTCCAGCCAGATGAGGATGTCCTGCTTCAGCAGGTAGCCGCCGTGGTCACAGGCGATGGCAATTTTCATAGTGGTCGTCTCCTTTGTGTTTTTACAGCTTCCGGAACGTGGGCTTTCCGCCCTCAAACGTGCAGAAATACCGGAACCCGCACGTCCGCAGCAGCGCCTGCGTTTCCCGGACGCAGCAGCCTACATATTCGGCGGAGTGCGCGTCCGAGCCGATGGTGATGATCTCGCCGCCCGTCTCCCGGTACAGCTTCAACAGCGGCGCGTCCGGCAGGGGCACGTTACCCCGGTTGGTGTTGCACTCGATGCCGCACCCGCTTTCGATCAGTGCCCGGAAAATCTCCCGGCACTGGTCGTAATGCCCGTCGAAGGTCATCTGCTCGCCCAGATTTTCATTCATGTACCGCAGCGGCAGCGTCAGGTGGCCCAGCACACTGAACCTACCCCACCGCGCCAGACGCAGTACGTCCTCCAAGTAGCTGTCTATGACTCTATGATAATACGTTTCGCTGTTTTTTTCAATGTAATACAGGTCAAAATGTTTGAATTTTTCGCCTGCCATATGCACGGAGCCTATAACAAAGTCCAGCTTTGGCGCCTCGCCCAGCAGTTTCTCCGCCCGGTCAAAGCCCATGGGCGCCTCGCCCAGCTCCGCCCCCAGCCGGATGGCCAGCCGCCCGGTGTATGTCTCCCGCGCCTCCGGCAGCTCCCGCAGCAGCCGCGACCAGTCGAAATGCTCCCGGGGCCGGTGGTCGCCCCACAGCACCGTGTCCACGTGGTCCGTCACGCAGATCTCGTCCAGCCCAGCCCGCACCGCCGCTTCCGCCAGCTCACTGACCGTCAGCTGTCCGTCCGGCGACGTGGCCGAGTGGGTATGATAGTCCGCCAGATACATCCTTCACCTGCTCATTTCTTCTTAAAGAAGCTCTTGCGCTTTTCGTAGTTGCTCTCGCCCAGCATATCGCTGAAGCTCCGCAGGGCCTCCTTCTGCTCCTTCGTCAGATTTCGCGGCGTCTCTACGTTCACGGTGACATACTGGTCGCCGCGGCCTCTGCCGTTCAGCACCGGGATACCCTTGCCCCGCAGCCGGAACACCGTGCCCGTCTGGGTGCCCTCCGGCAGGTCGTATTTCACCTTGCCGTCAATGGTGGGGATCTCCAGCGTGGCGCCCAGCACCGCCTGGGCGAAGGTGATGGGCGCGTCGCAGAACACGTCCACGCCCTCCCGGCGGAATGTCTCGTCCGGCTGCACCATGACGGTGATCAGCAGGTCGCCGGCGCTGCCGCCGTTTTTGCCGGCGTTGCCCTGGCCCCGCAGAGAGATGGTCTGGCCGTGGTCGATGCCGGCGGGGATGTTGACCTTGATGGTCTTGCGTTTCCGCACCCGACCCTGTCCGCCGCAGTCGGTACAGGGCTGATGGATAATGCGGCCGGTGCCGTGACACTTCTGGCAGGGACGGCTGGTGGCAAACACGCCCATAGGCGTCCGCTGCTGCACCTGCACCTGGCCGCTGCCGCGGCAGTCGGGGCAGATCTCCGGCGTGGTCCCCGGCTGGCAGCCGCTGCCCTTGCAGGTAGCGCACTGCTCGCTGCGCTCCACGGTCACGTCCTTCTCGCAGCCGAAGGCCGCCTCCTTGAACGTCACGGACACGCTGGCGCGGATGCTCTCGCCCCGCTGGGGCGCGTTGGGGTTACGGCGCTGGCCTCCGCCAAAGCCGCCGCCGAAAAAGCTGCCGAAGATATCGCCCAGATCGCCGAAGTCGAAGCCGCCCGCACCGCCATACGCGCCGCCGCCTGCGCCCGCGCCGTAGCTGGGATCCACGCCCGCGAAGCCGAACTGGTCGTACCGGGCCTTTTTCTCCGGGTCGGACAGCACCTCGTTGGCCTCGTTGACCTCCTTGAACTTCTCCTCGGCCTCCTTGTCACCGGGGTTCATGTCCGGGTGGTACTTTCGGGCCAGCTTTTTATATGCTTTTTTGATCTCGTCCTCCGATGCGCCCTTGCTGACGCCGAGGACCTCATAATAATCTCGTTTTTCCTGTGCCATGGGATAAATCTCCTATTGCCAGTCTTGTTGCCTGCGGAGCCGACTCCATCGGCAAATCGATGGATTTTGCGTCCTGCCGATGGCAGACCGACGACGGCGTACCGCGTGTACGTCGAGGAGGTCTGACGATGGCAGGGCGCAAAAGGCGCGCTTTTCCTAAACGCCACAACAAGGGACAGGTATTTCCTGCCCCTTATTGCGGGATATATTTGCCTTACTTGTTCTGATCGTCGTCATCGACTACCTTGTAGTCGGCGTCGTAGTACTGCTGACCGCCGTTGGGGTCGCCGCCGGGCTGCTGACCGCCCATGTTGGGGTCACCCTGAGGCGCCTGCTGCTGGTACAGCTTCTCACTCATCTTGTAGAACAGCTGGGTCAGCTCCTCGGTGGCCGCCTTGATGGCGTCGGTGTCCTCGCCCTTCAGCGTCTCCTTCAGCTTCTCGACACCGGCCTTAATGGGCTCCTTCTCGCTCTCGGGCACCTTGTCGCCCACCTCGTTCAGGGTCTTCTCGGCCTGATAGACCATCTGGTCGGCCTGGTTGCGGACCTCCACCTTCTCCTTGATCTTTGCGTCCTCGGCGGCATACTGCTCGGCCTCCTTGACGGCCTTCTCAATATCCTCCTTGCTCATGTTGGAGGAGGACGTGATGGTGATGTGCTGGGCGTTGCCGGTTCCCAGGTCCTTGGCGCTGACGTTCACGATGCCGTTGGCATCGATGTCGAACGTCACCTCGATCTGGGGCACGCCGCGGCGGGCCGGGGCAATGCCGTCCAGGTGGA
>ERZ827458.830-NODE-830-length-32422-cov-6.639077_pt1 | contig 32422 bp, 19 predicted proteins | sample MGYA00519706_ERZ827458 | MGnify/ENA primary metagenome ERZ827458 (study PRJEB31778, sample SAMEA3449309) | human gut metagenome | biome: human gut; feature: human-associated habitat; material: faeces | place: United Kingdom | collected 2010/2012 ...
CGCCAAAGGGTCTTCGACCCTCTGGACTCCCTTTCGCGCGATTCAGTTGGTGACATTTTCATACTGCTTCCGCGTGTTTATTGAGGGAACCCAAGGGGCGAATGAAACGGGACGAAGTTCCCCATATTGACCCCTTTTCGCGATTCCAAGCCGGCTTACTCCCCTCCCCGCAGTTTCTTTTTCAGCTTGCGGACGGTCATTTCCAGCAGGTACTGGAATTCCTTCGTTCTGCCGTATACCGTCAGCACGACCGCGGCGAAAATCGCGGTGTAAATCAGCCCTTGGGCGATGAACCAGAGGAAATTCGTCTGCGGCATCAGCTGGAAAATCCAGTAGGACACGGCGCTGACCCCCGCGACCACCACCCAGCGGACGATGTAATCCATGAAGTAGCGGCGCAGCTTCTTCTGCCATGCTTCCTCAATGCCGTAGCGCATCAGCACATACGGCTCAAACCAGACGCACGTCAGCAGGCTGGAGATAATCGTGCCGCCGATGATGCCCGCCACGCCAAAGCGCCGCACCAGAATCAGCGATACAACAAGGTTGATGATGGCCTCCGCCAGCGCCTTGTAGCGGTCATACCAGAACAGCCCCAGCGCCTCGCGGAACTGCAGCCCCATCTGACGGAGGCCGCTGATGAAAAACTCCGCCATGATGATGACGACGACCGTCATCGAGAAAAGGTACTCTTCGCCGAAAATCATGCGGATGAAGAAGTTGATCAGCGTCACCAGTCCGCCGGAGAGGTAGCCGTAGAGCAGGAAAGCGGCGAAATCGAGGATGCGGAAGATTTCGTAGACGCGTTTTCTGCCCTCCAGCGCGTTCAGGTTGCCGATGCTGGCGGTGAATGCGCCCGTCACATGCCCCAGCAGGTTGTTGACGTTCATCAAAACGAGCTTGTAGTTGGAGTATATGCCGACCGTAGCCAGCCCGTCAAACGCGGACATAATCAGGTTATCCGTGCTGCGGACGATCACCGTCGCCAGCTTATGCAGGCTCAGCGCGCCGACGTTCTTGAAAATCGCCTTGCGCTCCTGCGGTTCGGGCAGCTCCTTGTACTGCTTGAGGTACGGGAACTCCCTGTCCGCGCGGATGGAGATGATAACGCTGGAAACCATCGGCATAAAAAGCTGGATAATCAGGTAGAGGATGAAATTCCGCGTCGTTACCAGCACAACGATTTGCAGAATCAGGCGCACGATGCCGATGATTTGGTCAACCGCCTTGCGGATGTATGCCTTCTGGTACGCCTGATAGATGGCGTTCTTGTAGGACAGCAGGTATGACGTGACAGCTTGCAGGAGGTACAGCAGATAAATCAGCTGCAAATTCTCGATGCCCTCGCCGCCCTTCATCAGCCGCGGCAGGAACGGCATGAGCGCCAGCCCGATGCCCAGCACCGCCAGCGCAACGATGCGGTACAGCGTGCGATAGAGGTTCATCAGGCGCGCCAGCTGCTTCTCGTCGTTCTGCGCCGCCGGGCGGTACATGCTGAAAATCATCGCCGAGCCGATGCCCAATTCTGCCAGATTCAGCATTCCCAGCACATCGCCGAAGAGGCCGTTCACGCCGAGATATTCCTGCGACAGGTAGTGGACAAACACCATGCGTCCGCCGAAGGAAAGCAGCATGTTCAGCAGCTGCCCCACCAGCCCGACGATCATATTGATGATGGAGTTTTTCTTTCTCATCCGTGCTCTTCCGGCGCTGACTGACCGGATGCCTCCTCTCCTGCGCTGACTGCAAGCGCGTGAGCCGTTTGCAATCGCTCCATTATAGCACGGTTACGATTGCCTTGCAACAAAAACGACTGTTATCATCGGTTTTGCGCGAAATTTCGCACTTTGTTCACGCAATCCACACATTCTGTGATATATGCTTGTTTCTTTCTTGTCAATATGTTATAATGGAATGCAATCCACCGTTTTTCGGCGGAAATTTCGCGGGGCTTCCCCGTACAAGGGAGATTTGGAGGACATGGGAAAGGTCAGCGCGTTTCTGAAGCGGAAGAACGTTCTGTTTTCCGCAAAACGCTACGGGATAGACGCCATGGGCGCCATGGCGCAGGGGCTGTTCGCCTCGCTGCTGATTGGCACAATCATCAAGACGCTCGGTCAGCAGCTGAACGTGCAGTTTCTGGTTGACGCGGGCAACTTCGCCCAGCAGGTTGCGGGGCCGGCCATGGCGGTGTCCATCGGCGCGGCGCTCTCTGCCCCGCAATTGGTGCTGTACAGCCTGATTGCCGTCGGCATGGCGGCAAATAAGCTCGGCGGCGCGGGCGGCCCGCTGGCGGTCTACTTCATCACGATTGTCGCGTCCGAATGCGGCAAAATCGTCAGCAAGGAGACGAAGGTGGATATTCTCGTCACCCCGGCGGTCACGATTCTTGTCGGCGTTGGGCTGTCCGTGCTGTGCGCGCCCACGGTTGGCGCGGCTGCCAGCTCGGTCGGCGATTTCATCAAGTGGGCAACGAACCTCCAGCCGCTGCTGATGGGCATTCTGGTGTCCGTCGTCGTCGGCATGGCGCTGACGCTGCCGATTTCCAGCGCGGCGATTTGCGCGGCGCTCTCGCTGACGGGGCTTGCGGGCGGCGCGGCGGTTGCGGGCTGCTGCGCGCAGATGGTCGGCTTCGCGGTCATGTCCTTCCGCGAGAACGGCGTGGGCGGCTTGGTCAGTCAGGGGCTGGGCACGTCGATGCTGCAAATGCCCAATATCATCCGCAACCCGCGCGTGTGGATTCCCCCGACGCTTGCTTCCGCCATCACCGGCCCGATTGCGACGTGCCTGTTCCACCTCGAAATGAACGGCCCGGCGGTTTCCAGCGGCATGGGCACTTGCGGTTTGGTCGGGCAGATTGGCGTTTACACCGGCTGGCTGAACGACATTGCCGCCGGCACGAAAGCCGCGATTCTGCCGATGGACTGGGTTGGGCTTATCCTGATTTGCTTCGTTCTCCCCGCCGTGCTGACGCTGCTGTTCGCCTTCTTCCTGCGCAAGTGGGGCTGGATCAAGGACGGCGACCTGAAGCTGCAATAACAAGGGAGAATGAAACGGGGCGAATGAAACGGGACGAATGAAACGGGACGAAGTCCCCCCCCCTTGACCCTTTCGCGCGATTCAGTTGGTGACACTTTCAGGCTGCTTCCGCGTGTTGATGCAGGGATTTCGCTCCTGCGGGAGCGAGGAGGGGGCTTTGCGATCGCCCCCTCCACCCCTTCGCCCCCTGCGGCACACAAGCAAATCCGCATAGAAAAATCGAGCCACAAAACGCACCTCATCCAGCCAATGCAGCAGATGAGGTGCGTTTCTTATGCCAAATACGCCACCGAAAAAGGGCGGCGCACCCGCAGGTACACCGCCCCTTGACGCCTTGGATTACACCTTCTGGAAGGTGAACACCACTTCGCCGCCCTCTTCGGGGGCAATTTCTTCCACCGTCTTGTCGAACTCGTAGCCTTCCGGCACAATCAGTACATGCAGCACATAGGGGTACGCAGGCATGGTGAATTCCAGCACGCCATTCTCATCCACAGGCATGGGCGTGCACGTTTCATCCGTGCAGACGTTAATCATCGTGCCGGTCACGGGGTTGCCGTCCTGATCGACGCACTTAATCGTGTAGTTCGCCATCCCCTCCATCGGCAGCTGCGGCGCTTCCGCCACTTCATCCGTGGACGGCAGGGTGCCATCGGCGTACTTCCAGCCGGGGACATTGATGCCATACTGCTGCAGCATGGCGACAAACGCATTGGCGTTGGGTTCATCAGCGATTGCAATGGCGGATGCTTCCACGTTTTCCGCGCCAGCCTTCACCACAAAATAGGTGGTATACGGATAGCCGCTCGCCTGATTGGTGTCAATCGGCTGATTCGGGATGACGTAGCCGTCCTCCGTCATGTAGTCCGTCAGCGCATAGTTTTCGGGGGCAGCCTCGCAGCCAAAGGCGTACATTTCCGGGTCGAGTCCCTTCGCCAGCGTCACCTTCACCGTCGCGCTTTCCGTATTGTCAATCACATAATAGTTGGTCATGCCAAAGGTGGACATCAGCGCAAATTGCGGGTCGGTGAAGAAAACCTGCTTCACGTTGTCCCCCACAAAGGAGATGGTCGTCATCTTCGTGCCTTCCGGATAGACCGGGTTTTTCGCCAGCACAGCGGCGGCTTCTTCTCCGTCCACCACGCGCGCGTTGTCCAGCCAGATCATGTCCTCATTCGCGGCCTGAAAGGAATCCTTGATGTAAGACAGGGCAATTTCGTAAGTACCGTCTGCCGGGAATTCATGGCCGTAGGTCGCCCATTCCTTCACGCCGCCGAACGCCTTCGCCGTCTGTCCGTTGACAGACAGGCAGAACAGGTCGCAGCCGGCTTCGGTGGACGTCTTGTAGTCGAACGCGAACACATCGCCCGCCTTCGCTTCCACCGTAGTCAGCACGGAAGCGGAAGAAGTATCCTTGCCCGTGTTCGTGCTGACCAGAACCGTGCGGTCATCCTTTTCCGCAACCGCCATCGGCCAGGTGTATTCATCCGTAGAATTGGTGAAGGACAGCGGCGCCGCCGTGCCTTCCACATTCAGCGCGCGGTTCAGTTCCGCTTCATCCGTCGGCGGAATCGAGGGCTTTTCGCCCGGCAGGAACGCCAGCACATTCGTCTGCGTGTACTCATCGCCGAGGAAGAGACCGAACAGGCGGACAAACGCGTCCGTAGAGGTCTGAGAACCCGTTGCGAGGAAAGCCACATTGCCGAAGCGGTCAACCACAATCGAGGTCGGGACGCCATTGAGCCCGAAACCCGCAAAGAGGTTGAACGTTTCATGCCCGACCGGGAACGTCAGGCCATGCGACGCCACATATTCCGTCAGCTTCGCATCGTCATCGTTTTCATCGATGCTCAGCGCAAAGACTTCCACCTTGTCCTTGTACTGCTCATAGGCTTCCTCCAGGAAGGGGAACTCCGATTCACACGGGCCGCACCACGTTGCCCAGAGGTTAATCAGCACCATTTCCTTCTCCTTCAAGGTTTCGGAGAGGGTATGGGAAACGCCGTTAATGTCCGTAAAGGTAAAATCGGGCATGGGCGCGCCAAGCGCGTACACCAAGGCAGTTTCTTCCGCCAGTGCAGCGCAGCCGAGGCACATCGCCAGTGCCAGAACCAGTGCCAGCATCTTCTTCATGAGGATTGCTCCTTTCACGTTCTGCGGCTTCCACCGCAGTCTTACAAAAATTATAAGGGGAAAAATGCATGATGTCAACCGAAAAAACTTCATAAATACAATTGGCGTGCGCAGCGCCCCTTTTTTTCGCCTCCAACAGCAGCGAAGAAGCGTAAGATTGTTTGGTATTCCCATAACCAAAAAGCCCTGCCGCATTCACGACAGAGCCTTTTTGTGCCTTGATTACGCCTTGCCAGCGCAGCCCAGCACATCCACAATCTTGTGGGCAACCATCGCCTTCACCGCGGCGCGGGCAGGCTTCAGGTACTGACGGGGGTCAAAGTGATCCGGATGCTCCGCAAAGTACTTGCGGATGCTCGCGGTCATCGCCAGACGAATGTCGGAGTCGATGTTGATCTTGCAGACCGCCATCTTCGCCGCCTTCGCCAGCTGCTCTTCCGGAATGCCAATTGCGTCGGGCATATTGCCGCCGAACTGGTTGATTTCCTTCACGAACTCCTGCGGGACAGAAGAAGCGCCGTGCAGGACGATCGGGAAGCCGGGCAGACGCTTGGAGCATTCTTCCAGCACCTCGAAGTGCAGCTGGGGCTTCTGACCGGGCTTGAACTTGTACGCGCCGTGGGACGTGCCGATGGCAATCGCCAGCGAGTCGCAGCCCGTGCGGGTCACAAACTCTTCGACTTCTTCCGGATGGGTGTACATTTCCTGACCATGCTCCACCTTCACGTCGTCTTCGACGCCGGCGAGCGTGCCGAGTTCCGCCTCGACGACCACGCCGTGGTCATGGGCATACTCGACGACCTTGCGGGTCAGGGCGATATTATCCTCAAAGGACTTGGAGGAAGCGTCAATCATGACGGACGTGAAGCCGCCGTCGATGCAGCTCTTGCACAGCTCAAAGCTGTCGCCGTGGTCAAGGTGCAGCGCAATCGGGATATCGGGGTTCTCGATAACCGCCGCTTCCACCAGCTTCACCAGATAGGTGTGGTTGGCATACGCGCGCGCGCCCTTGGACACCTGCAGGATGACGGGAGCCTTCAGCTCACCCGCCGCCTCGGTGATGCCCTGAATGATTTCCATGTTGTTGACGTTGAAAGCGCCGACCGCATAGCCGCCGTCATACGCCTTCTTGAACATTTCCTTCGTCGTAACAAGCGCCATTGGATTTTCCCTCCTGATGCAATAATGTAGGGTTTCCACCGAATCTATTATAGCACATTCTGCCGAAATAGAAAAGGGGGTTTTTTCACAAGTTGTATTTTCTTTCACAAAGTTTTGGAGAAAAAAACGACCTCATCCCCCGTTTCGGCGGATGAAGCCGTATCAGCACGCGGAAGCAGCCTGAAAGAGAAGTCCACTCAATCGCGCGAAAGGGTCAAGCGTAGGGATTTCATCCCGTTTCATTCGCCCTTGGGTTTTCCCCAATTAACACGCGGAAGCAGCCTGAAAGAGAAGTCTACTCAATCGCGCGAAAGGGAGTCCAGAGGGTCGAAGACCCTTTGGTGGAGTCCAGAGGCAAAGCCTCTGGTTACTGCCCCTCTTCCGTCCGCTCCACCGTGCCGACGTAGATGATTTCGCTCTTCGCCTTGTAGGTGTCGGTGTACATCAGCTTGCGCTCGGTTTCCGCGCCGCCCACATACTTCACCAGGTAGCTTTCCACCACACAGCCGTCGGTTGCCTTGCGGTAGGTGTACTCTTGGTCAACATAGGTGGCGTAGGTGTGGTTCGTGTCCTTGCGGTATTCCGGCTCGGTCGGGGCGGGCAGGGTCTGCACCGTCACCGTCTCCAGCTCGTACTTCACGCCCTTGCCGAGGCTCTCGCCGTAAATCGACACCACGCACACCTTGTGCGACTTGTCGTAGCGGCTGTCCTTCATCACCGTCGCGACGATGAAAATCGTGCTGTTCGTGTCGTTGCGGAACTTGAAGTCAATGCGGTTGTCGGATACCGTCGCGTCCTTGCCGTAGTCGGTGTAGCCCACCGCGTCGGAGTGCGGCTCGCGCTTGAGAATCGTCATGTTCGCCTTCGCCGCCGCGAGGTACATCGTCGTGCTCGCCTGACACACGCCGCCGCCGTAGCCCATGCGCTGATCGCCATACGCGTACTCAATCGCCTGATAGAAGCCGTTTGCCTTCGTGCGCTTGCCCACAACCGTATTGAAGGAGAAAGTTTCGCCCGCTGCAAGCATCTTGCCGTTGATGCGCTCGAACGCCACCTGAATGTTCAGGTTGCGGTTCTCCGTGCTGGTGGTCGAAATCGGGGTGTACGCCGTCGCGCGCAGCTGAATCTGCGGCTCCAGCATGGCTTTGGTCGTGGTCGGCTGAAGCTCGCGCGTCGTCAGCTCCACCTCGCCGCTGACCAGGGACGACATCATCTGGTACACCTGATTTTTCGCCTCGGTCGTGTCCATATAGCGCCCGACGGTCTCCGGCTGAATCGTCAGCGGATTGTTGAAATTGTTGTAATCGAAGATAATATGCGCATCCACCGGCTGGATGTACGCCTGCTGCGCGATGCTGAGCAGGATGTTGTCAATCACCACATTGTCGCCGCTGGGCGTGGCGGAATAGCCCTCGTAGGGATTTTCCGCCAGCGCGTCCATCGTGGCTTTGCGCGCGTCAATGCCGCCTTCTGTGTGCCCCGGCTGCCACGCCGCGTCGAGGGCTTCCTGCACATCGACGGTCATGTTCAGGTCGGCGCTCGTGATTTCCCTCACCAGCTGACCGGCGTACATTAGGCGCACCTTCCACGCGTCGCGCTGCTGATTCGCGTGCGCCGTGACCGCCTCTTCCGCCTCCGCGCGGGTCATGCCGCCGAGGTGGATGCCGTCCACATACACGTTCGGGACGTACTTGTCGTCATACGCCGTCACCGACGCGACCAGTGCTTCCCGCTCGTTCTGCTCCTGGATGGCATTGCTGATGGCGCCGCCCGCCGCGACCAGCCCGCAAATTACCGCCACCGCGCACGCGCAGAACAGGATGCGCTTGAGCAGCTTTTTCCCCGACGGCTTGCGGCGGATAGGCTCGTTCTTCGGCTCGCGATGCTCCGGATTGAAGCCCCCCAGCCCCGCCGGCGGATGATTGCCGCCGCCATTGCCGCCATTGCCGCCGTTTCCGCCATTGCCGTTCGCCGGATACTGCGGAAAATTCGTCGGATACATCGGCTGCTGCCATCCGCCATAGTTCTGCTGCGGATACGGCGGATTCTGCGTGCGCTGCGGATTCATCGGCTGATTGGGCATCATCTGCCCGCCGCGAATCGGCTGATTGCGCCCAGTGTTCATGCTTGTCGGGTTCTGCCCCCACGAGAACTGCTCCAATTGGTGCGCCGCATCGAGCGGCTGCACGCCGTTGTTCCAGCCCTGCTGCGGCTGCATGGGCGTCCCCTGCACGCCGCGGAAGCCGCACATTTTCCCGCTTTGCGCATATTGGCTCCCCTGCCCCGGCTGATTCATCCCCTGCGGGCGCATCGGCTGAGCCGCACCCATCGGCTGGGCCGCACCCATCGGCTGAGCCGCACTCATCGGCTGAGCCGCGCTCATCGGCTGCATGGGCGGATTGGCGCTCTGCTGCGCGGGGGGCGGCTGCGGATTCCGGCGCGGCGGATTTGTCGGCTGCATGGGCGTGTCTTCCGTGCGGATAAGGGGGATGCTGTTGTCCAGCGTCTGCTGCCCGGCATACTGCGCCGCGTTCAGCTGCGTGCGGCGGCGGCGCGGCTGCTTGTTGTCGTTGAATTCGGACATGGTTTCAGCACCCCTTTCTGATGGCAATTCGGTATTTTTCATCTTATATCACATGATTTCAGCAGCTTCCACTGCTTGCAGCAATTTCTCCACATCATCGGCCGACCTTGCCCACATCGGCGCGGTGCAGCCGACCATGCCGTGGCGGTCGCCATCGCCATGGAAGTCACTGCCGCCGGTGACCAGAAAGCCCATGCGCCGCGCGGTCAAATCCAGCAGGGGCGTGGCGCGTCCGGCGGACGGGTGGTAAACCTCAACGCCCCGCAAGCCCTGCTCCTGCCAAACGCCGAGCAGATGGCGCAGCAGCGCGCCGGTTTTCTCCAGCTCCATCGGGTGCGCCAGAACGGGCACGAAGCCGCTTTCCCGCATCAGCGGCAGCGCCTCCGCCATGCTCAAGCGCTCCCCCGCCACATACGCCGGTGCGCCATCCGCCAGAAAGCGGTCAAACGCCTCGCGCGTGTCCACCACGTAGCCGCGGCTGACCATCGCGCGGGCGATATGCGGCCGACCGACGCTGCCCTTGGCTTCGCGGGCGATTTCGTCGTAATCCAGCGGATAGCCCAGCGCGTTCAGCTTCTCCACCATCTGCCGCGCGCGTCCGAGCCGCATTTGGGACAGTGCCCGAACCTTGCGGTGCAGGGGCGTATCCATCCCGCGCCCGTAGCCGAGCAGGTGCAGGCCGGGCATATCGCGCAGGGACAATTCGACACCTTGCAGAATCGGCATCGGCGTGGGTTTTCCCAGCAGCTGCGCCGCGCCGTCAAACGTGTCATGGTCGGTCACAGCCAGGAGCGTCACGCGGTGCTTGTCCGCCAGCGCCACCAGCTCCGCGGGCGTAAGCAGCCCGTCGGAGGAAGTGGTGTGGGTGTGCAAATCAGGCTTCATGGGGGTCAGTTGGGTGATTTTCGGGCGCATCCGCCGTCTTATCAGGCGTTTCCGCGCTCTTTTCAGGCGTTTCGGCGGACTTTTCGGAATTTTCTTTCTTCTTTTCGTCCGCCATATCCTGCATCATCACATCGCCCGTGGTACGGGTGTCGGCATCCTGAATATCCGGCAGCGCGCCCGTTTCCATCAGGGTGACGAACTCGCGGCGGCTGATGGTGTCGTACTTGAGCAGCGCGTCCACCAGCTTCTCCATGCGGTCGCGGTTGGCGCTCAGGGCATCCACCGCCTTCTGGTAGCATTCCTCCAGCAGGCGCTTGACTTCCGCGTCGATGCGCGCCGCCATTTCTTCGCTGTACCCGCGGCTCTGCCCGAACTCCATGCCGACGAACACTTCCTGATCGCCGTCAAGATAGACCGGGCCCAGCTTTTCGCTCATGCCGAACTGCGTCACCATGCGGCGGCAGACCTCCGTCGCCTTCTTCAGGTCGCTCGTTGCGCCGGTGGTGAACTCGCCCAGATAAAGCTGCTCCGCGGCATGACCGCCCAGCCCCATCGCCACGAAGTCCATCAGCTGGCTGTAAGTCTGCAAATCGTCCTCTTCCGTCGGCAGGGACAGCGTGTAGCCGCCCGCCTGCCCGCGCGGGACGATGGTAATCAGGTGCACCTCGTCGCAGTTGGGCAGGACGTGCCCGACGATGGCGTGACCCGCCTCGTGGATGGCGACCATGCGCTTGTCGCGCTGCGTCACCTTGTGGCTGCGCTTCTCCGGGCCCATCTGCACGCGGGAGATTGCCTCCACCAGCGTCTGCTGATTGATGGCCTTCAAGCGCCCGCGCGCCGCCAGAATCGCGGCTTCGTTCATGATGTTTTCCAGCTCCGCGCCGGTGGAGAAAGGCACGCGCTTGGCGATATTCTCCAAATCCACATCATCCGCAAGGGGCTTGCCCTTGGCGTGCACCTTCAGGATGGCAACACGCCCCGCCATATCAGGGTAATTGACGAGAATCGTGCGGTCAAAGCGGCCGGGACGCAGCAGCGCGGGGTCAAGAATGTCGCGGCGGTTCGTCGCCGCCATGACGATGACACCCTCGTTGATTGCGAAGCCGTCCATCTCAACCAGCAGCTGGTTCAGCGTCTGCTCGCGTTCGTCGTGTCCGCCGCCCAGACCCGCGCCGCGATGGCGACCCACCGCGTCAATCTCATCAATAAAGATGATGGACGGGGCAGCGCGCTTGGCTTGGTCGAACAGGTCACGGACGCGGCTCGCGCCCACGCCCACGAACATCTCCACAAAGTCAGAGCCGGAAATGGAGAAGAACGGCACGCCCGCCTCGCCCGCAACCGCCTTTGCCAGCAGGGTTTTGCCCGTGCCGGGCGGGCCGATGAGCAGCACGCCCTTGGGGATGCGCGCGCCCATGTCAATGTACGCCTTGGGGTTGCGCAGGAAGTCCACCATTTCCTTGAGTTCTTCCTTCTCTTCCTCCGCGCCCGCGACGTCGGCGAACGTCACCTTGTTCTTGTTCGGGTCATGGATGCGCGCCCGGCTGCGGCCGAAGTTCATCACCTTGCCGTTGCCGCCGGTCTGCGCGCGCATAATCAGCCAGAACATCACGCCGCAGAGCACCAGCGAAATTGCCAGTGGAATCAAATCATACCACCACGGGGTGGTCAGCGGCTGACGGTAGATGATGGTGAACGGCAAATCCTTGACGGACACCTCATCCAGCGGCTTATTAAGCTTCGCCGCCTGCATTTGCCGCGCGGTGACGATGAAATCAGCGCCGATGGTGGTTTCAAAATCGTAGTTCTTGTCAGGGAAATCCGCGTCGGCGACCGTTGTTGTTGTCGTCACGCCCACCAGCGACGTGCCGCGGATGGCGACGGAGCGAACCTGCCCCTCCTCAATCATCGTCAGCAGCTGGGGATAGGTGATGCGGCGGTCACGGATATTGCTGCCAAAGCCGTTGGTGAACAGCATCGAAATGGTGAGCACCATCAGCAGCAAAACCGCGACGTAGCCGAACATCCCGCGAGACTTCTTCAATGCGAGCATCCTCCTTCCGTTCCAGCGCCATCCGCCTGTTGCGGCGTATACCCATATAGACGAATGACGTGTGCGGAAAAATCCATCTTTACAAAAATTTTATCTTTATTGGGGGAAAAATCGGCTGATTTATTCGCGCGCCGCGCCGTACACGCGGCTGTCCAGCACGCCGATATCCGGCAGATTGCGGTACTTCTCGGCGAAATCCAGCCCGTAGCCGACGACGAACTCATCCGGAATCTTGAAGCAGTGGTAATCCACCGTCAGGTTGTGTTCGGGATTGCGGCGGTCGGGCTTGTCCAGCAGCGTCGCAATGCGGATGGAGGACGCGCCGCGGCCCATCAAATACTTGCCGAGGTAGAACAGCGTGTTGCCGCTGTCCACAATGTCCTCCACAATCAGCACGTCGCGCCCCTTAATGGACACGGACAGGTCTTTCTCCAGATTGACCACGCCGGAGGACTTGGTGGAGTTGCGATAGCTCGAAAGCGCCATGAAATCCAGCGTCACGGGCAAATCGACTTCGCGGATGAGGTCGGAGAAGAAGACGCTCGCGCCCTTCAAAATGCAGACCATCACCAGATCGCGACCCTGATAGTCGTGGGTGATTTCCCGTCCCAGCTGGGCAACGGCCTTCTGGATGTCCTCACGCTTGACGAGAATCTTCGTCATGTCTTGATACAGCTTGGCATTGGTGTCCATCGTGTTGTCCTCCTAAATATATGTAGGTTTCTATGTTGACTTAGTTGGCGTTGTCCTTTTTTTCGCGCAGGGGTGCGCCGCAGCGTTTGCACTGTTCGAGCTTGTCGTAGGGGTCATCCTCAATCTGCGACCACTTGATGACGCCGGACAGCGGGCGGTATTTCGGATTGAGCGATTCGCAATTCGGGTCAATGTGGTAGTACGTTCCGCCTTCGGGATTGTAGTAAATCAGCAAGTCCGGATGGCTGGTGTTCAGCACAGGCTGGGTGGCAAGGGCGTTGGTCGGGGTGGCGGTGCTTTCCTGCTCGTTGCTTTGCAGCGTCGCGGGGTCAACGTACCACACGCCGTCCTCCTTGACCATGCGCACCTTCCACAGGTAGACGCTTTCGCCCAGGGTGTTGTTCTTGTTGATGACGGCGCGCACCGTCACCATGCGGGCGATGTCGTTCGATGTGCCCGTGATGGCCGTGAAATCCCAGCTGACGGGCGTGCGGTTGGTCAGCACCTCGCCGAAGAGCTTCTGCGTCACCGCGTCCGTGCCGCCCTTGATGCTGCTGCGCCACGACGGGGCCGTCAGGTTGACCATTTGGCTGATGGCGTTGTTCTTCCACAGCGTGAAGAAGGAATGCAGCTGCGCGTAGCACTCCTCGGAGTCATCCACAGGCGTCGCGGTGGGCGTGGGCGCGGGATTGGGCGTGTCCGTCGCGGTCAGGTTGACATCGAGGCTGCTGCCTGATGTACTCCCCTGCTGCATCTGACCGGACTGATTCGGCTGCGCGGGGTTCTGATTGTCCGCTGCGTTCGTCGCCAGTGCGCTGACGAGGCAGACGACCGCCGCCGACGCCAGCAAAAGCGACAGCACCAGCCGCGCGTTGGGCGTAACCAGCTCGCGGAGCCACATCGCGGCGATGCTCGCCACCGCGCCGACGAGGACGATCCACTTCACCGCCGTCCACGCAAAGAGCATGCTCAAGATGAAAAGAATCGGCAGCACGCCGAACATCAATACTTTGGCAATCGTATCCCACGGGATTTCCCTGTGCGCCGCCGGCTGCACCCGGAAGCCGCTGCGCCCCGACGTCGGGTACACACGCTGACCGTCGGGGGTGTACTGCGCGTACTGCTGCTCCGGCGGCAAATCCGTTTCCTGCGGATTTTGCTGGCTGTACCCCTGCTGATTGTACGCCGGATTCGGCTGGCTGTACCCCTGCTGCTCGTAGCCCTGCTGATACCCGCCGGGCTGCACAAACCCCTGCTGGTCATACGGCTGCTGCTGATAAGGCTGCTGGGCGTATGGCTGCTGATACCCCTGCTGCTCATAGCCCTGCCCATACGGCTGCTGATAACCTTGCTGCTCGTAGCCCTGCTGACCGTATGGCTGCTGATAACCTCCGTATGGCTGCTGGTATCCCTGCTGACCATAGGGCTGCTGATAATCCGCATACCCCTGCTGACCATATTGCGGCTGCCCATAGCCGTTTTGCGGCGCGTAGCCCTGACCATAGGCATCATTGGGCGCGTAGCCGCCATTCGGGGCATAGCCCTGCGCCGGCGGATAATTGCCCTGCGAAAAACCGGGCTGCTGAGGATTCTGTCCGGCGTCCCCGGCGCCATCATAGGGTGGACGGCTGTTGCTCATCCGGCTTCCTTTCCTTTCTTCCGCGCGATTGTGCGCGAAGTTCCCTGCCGCGCCTGCGGACGGAGGAATTGCACCCTCCCGCGCGCGGACTTTCACGCAAGCGCCTGAATCGCGCTTTACATGATAACGCATCTTACAGTATAGCACAAAAAAATGGCTTGTAAATAATAAATCGGAAAAATTCACGGTTTGTTCGCCTGTAAGATGAAAAGATTTTTACTTCGGTGCGCGTTTCCGTCCTCCATTCCGCATTATTTTCGCTTTTCCGCTTGCAAAAGTCGTTCGGCTATGGTAAGATAGAGCGTGCCGACGAAAGTCAGCGAAATATTTGGAAGCGATGACCGGGAAACAGTAGCGCGTGCAAGTCCCCTTCCTATTTCCAAATGAGAATGTGCCAAGATGCGAAGCGAATTTTTTCTGCTGGCTAACGGGAGTGAAACGCAGCGTAGCAGCGCTACGCTAAGTGGAACGAGCGGACGCCAGAAGGAAAAAGGCGCAAGCAGATGGCACAGGCGAATGCAGAAAATAGGATATCAGAGAGCCGCCGGGTGGTGCGAGGTGGCAGGGCGCACGGCGTGAACCTTCATCCCGTGAGTTTTTCGGCGTGGGCAGCCTTATCGCCTATCAAGCGGCGGCAGCGGGATTTTTTTCCTTTGCCGCAAGACGAGTGGTACCGCGGATTCAGTCCGTCTCATCAAACGATGGGACGGGCTTTTTTCATCCAACTGTAAGGAGGAACATCCGGAATGAACGAGAAGATCGAAGCCCTGAAAAGCAGCTTTGATTCCGAGCTGAAGAAGATCGCCAACATGGTGGATCTGGAAGCCCTGCGTGTGAATTACCTCGGCCGCAAGGGCAAAGTGACCGACGCGCTCAAGGGCATGGGCGGCTTGACCGACGAGCAGAAAAAGACCGTCGGGCGCGAGACGAACGAGCTGAAGACCGCCATCACCGTCGCCTTGGCGGAAAAGCTTGAGGCGCTGAAAGCACAGGAATTGCAGCGCGAAATCAACGCCCTGCCCGAATTTGACATCTCCATGCCGCCGGACATGACCCGCGGCTCGTATCACCCGATTACGCTGGTGCAGCGCCAGTGCGAGCAGGTGTTCAAGTCCATGGGCTTCACGGTGGAGGATTACGCGGAGGTCGTGACGGACTACGAGTGCTTCGAGAGCCTGAACATCCCGAAGTTCCACCCCGCGCGCGACATGCAGGACACCTATTATCTGGACAACGGGCAGCTGCTCAAAACGCAGACCTCCGCCGCCCAGAACGCCATCTACCGCCGCTACCGCGACGCGCTGGTGAACGACGGCGTGCCGATTAAGGCGATTTTCCCCGGCCGCTGCTTCCGCAACGAGGCGACCGACGCCTGCCATGAGAACACGTTCTTCCAGATGGAAGGCATCATGGTGGACAAGGATATTTCCATCGCGAACCTGATTTACTTCATGAAGACGATGTTGAGCGAGGTGTTCCGCAAGGACATCAAAGTCCGCCTGCGTCCGGGCTTCTTCCCGTTCGTTGAGCCGGGCTTTGAGCTGGATATCTCCTGCCTCATCTGCGGCGGCACGGGCTGCCCGTCGTGCAAGCATTCCGGCTGGCTGGAGCTGTGCCCCTGCGGCATGATTCACCCCGAAGTATTGAAGGCCGGCGGCATCGACCCGGAGCAGTACACCGGCTTCGCGTTCGGCTTGGGCATGACGCGCCTGGCCATGATGAAGTACGGCGTGAAGGACATTCGCGACCTGAACAGCGGCAGCCTGACGCGCCTGGCGCAGTTCACGGACGACGAGTAATGCGGAGGAAAGACGAACATGCTGATCTCAATGAACTGGATTTCCGACTTCGTTGACCTGACGGGCCTTGACAAAATGGCGCTGATTCGCCAGTTCTCCCTGTCCACGGCGGAAGTTGAGAATGAAATTTTCCACAAGGGCGCGGATTTGTCCGGCGTTGTCGCCGCGCAGATTGTCAGCGTAGAGAATCACCCCGAATCCCACAAGCTGCACCTGCTGAAGGTGGACGCGGGCGACGGGCAGCTGACCGACGTGGTCTGCGGCGCGCCGAACGTGCAGCTGGGCATGAAAACCGCGTTCGCGAAGGTGGGCGCGCAGCTGGGCGACATCACCATCAGCCCGCGCAAGCTCGCCGGGTACACGTCCTACGGCATGTGCTGCTCGGAGAAGGAAATCGGCATCAGCGACGACAATTCCGGCATCATGGTCATCCCGGAGGATGTTCCCTGCGGCACGGATTTGAAGGCGCTCTACCCCATTGACGACATCATCTTCGAGGTGGACAACAAGTCCCTGACGAACCGCCCCGACCTGTGGGGGCACTACGGCATGGCGCGCGAATTCTCCACCCTGTCCGGCCGTCCGCTGAAAGCCCTGCCCGTGGCGGATTTGACCGCGTACAGCAATCTGCCCGCCATCGACATGAAGATTGAAGACCCGCTGTGCCAGCGCTACTCCTGCCTGCGGGTGGAGAACATCAACCGCCACGTCAGCCCGATGGCGATGCGTATCCGCCTGAACTACTGCGGTATGCGCGACATCAACTTCCTCGCCGACCTGACGAACTACCTGATGCTGGAAATGGGGCAGCCGATGCACGCCTTCGACAGCCGCAAGGTGGAGAAAATCCGCATCCGCCGCTTCCCGGAGAGCTTCCCTTTCCAGACGCTGGACAAGGTGGAGCGCACCATCGACCCGAACACGCTGATGATCTGCAACGGCGACAAGCCGGTTGCCATCGCGGGCATCATGGGCGGTCTGGACAGCGAAATCGTCGATGACACGACGAGCCTGACGCTGGAATCCGCCACCTTCGACGCGGCGTCCGTCCGCAAGAGCAGCGTCCGCCTCGCCCACCGCACCGACGCCTCCGCCCGCTACGAAAAGAGCCTTGACCCGGAAATGACGACCGTCGCCATCGCCCGCTTCATCAAGCTTTTGCAGGAATACGACCCGGAAATGCGCGTCACCTCCCGCCTGACCGACGAGTACGCCTTCCACTATCCGAAGGTGCAATTGTCCTTCGACAAGGCGTTTGTTGACCGCTACACCGGCATCAACATCTCCTCCGACGAAATCATGCACACGCTGACCGCGCTGGGCTTCGGCATGACGCGGGACGGCGATTCCTTCACCGCGGACGTCCCCTCCTGGCGCGCGACGAAGGACGTAACCATCAAGGCGGATATCATCGAGGAAATCACCCGCATTTACGGCTACGACAACTTTGACCTGCACACGGCGGAATCCCCGCTCTACCCGGTTCGCATGTCCACCGAAAAGACGGTGGAGGACAAATTGAAGGACATTCTCGTCAAGCGCTATTCGCTGCACGAGGTGCATTCCTACATCTGGCAGTACGCCGACGACTACAAGAAGCTCGGCATCGCCGTTGAGGACAACGTGAAGCTGCTCAACGCCTCCAACCCCAACATCGAGACGCTGCGCCGCTCCATGATTCCCACCCAGCTGTGCCAGGTGAAGGTCAACACGGGCTATGCGCCGTCGTTCGGCATCTTTGAAATCGGTCACGTCATCGACGGCGTGGACGAGAACAAGCTGGCGAAGGAGCACAAGAAGCTGTGCGTGACGCTCTTCAGCAAGGTCGATAACGTGGAAACGCTGTATTTCCGCCTGCGCGACATGCTGTGCGTCGCCGTGAGCGACATCCTGCACAAGGATTTGTCCTTCCACGCAATGACCGCGACCCACTCCTATGAGCATCCGAAGAACCTGAACGCCATCGTGCTGGACGGCGTTGAACTCGGCGAAATCGGCGTGGCGCACCCGGTTGTCGGCAAGAACATCGACAAGAAGGCGGCGATTGTGTTTGCCGAAATCGACATGGAAGCGCTTGCGTCCATCGCGCCCGCGCCCATCGTCTACCGCGAGCCGTCCCGCTTCCCCGGCATGGAGCAGGATTTGACCTTCGTGGTCAATCGCTGCCAGCCGATTCTGGACGCGGTGAAGGCGGAGAACTCCCCGCTGGTGCAGAAGGTGACCGTGCTGGGCACATACAGCGACATCACCGGCAAAACCATCACGATTCGCCTCTCCTTCTCGCACCCGGAGCGCACGCTCACCCGCGACGAAGTGCAGGCGGTTGTCGACGGCGTGGTTGCGCGGCTGAAGGGGCAAGGGATTGAACTGAAGAAGTAACTTCATCTATATATGCATCTTTCTTCCTCCGAAACGCGGCTGTGTTTCGGAGGTTTTTTCGGTTCTTCACGGAATCTTGGGGGAAAAGCAGCTTGGGGGCGCGTCTGCGGACGCGCAAAGTTACTGGCAGGGACGCTTCGCTGCCTGCGCCTTGTTGACTTCTTCCTTTGAGTAGGTTTGACGCGGAACAGTTGGGGCGTTGCCCCAAACCCCAGCAGGGACGCTGTCCCTGCACCCTGCAAGGGACAGCGTCCCTTGACCCTTTTTCGCGATTGAGTTGGTCGCGCTTTCATGCTCCTTCCGCGTGCAGCTTTTTGGGGCTTCGCCTAAGTCCTTGTTTGCCCCCCAACTTTCCGTGAAGAACCAATAATCTTCCTTCCCCTGCCCCTCTGCTTTTGTCGGCGGAGGGGCGTTTTTTGTACTTCCGCGAAATTCGAGATTGACAACTTCCCCCGATGGTGGTAAACTGGAAAAAACGGAAGTTTTCCGCCCATTTTCGTCGTTTGTTAGGAGGATTGCTATGAGTCCCATTGCCGCCCGGAAAAAGACCATCATCTGGATGATTGCCGCCATTGTGCTGGCAGTCTCTTCCATCGCACTTGGCGCCGGTCTCATCGTCAGCCACAATTCGCTGACAGACACCCGGAATCAGCTGACGGACACGCAGAGCGCGCTGTCCTCCACCCAATCCACCTTAGCGGACACCGAAAACAGCCTGTCCGCCGCGAAGGACACCCTCGCATCCACCGAAGCGACCCTCGCGGACACGCAGACCACGCTGGACACGACCGCCGCCGCCTTGACGGATACCCAGACCACCCTCGCGTCCACCGAAGCCACCCTCGCCGAAACGCAGGGCACGCTTGCTGACCGCGAAACCGAGCTGTCCGCCACAAAGGACACCCTCGCGTCCACCGAAGCCACCCTCGCCGAAACGCAGGGTACGCTTGCTGACCGCGAAACTGAACTGTCCGCCACAAAGGACACCCTCGCGTCCACCGAAGCCACCCTCGCCGAAACGCAGGGTACGCTTGCTGACCGCGAAACCGAGCTGTCCGCCACAAAGGACACCCTCGCGTCCACCGAAGCCACCCTCGCCGAAACGCAGGGCACGCTTGCTGACCGCGAAACCGAGCTGTCCGCCACAAAGGACACCCTCGCGTCCACCGAAGCCACCCTCGCCGAAACGCAGGGTACGCTTGCTGACCGCGAAACTGAACTGTCCGCCACAAAGGGCACCCTCGCATCCACCGAAGCCACCCTCGCAGAAACGCAGACTGCCCTGAGCAGCCGCGACACCACGCTGGCATCCACGAAGGACACGCTGATGATCACCCAGACCAAACTGGCGGCAGTGAAGGACACGCTGTCCACCACGCAGAACGAACTGGACACGCTGAAAGCATCCCTGCCGGCGAAGGAATACGAGCTGGAGAACACGAAGGAAGCGCTCGCCGCGACGGAAGCCGAACTGGCGGTGACGCAGAACACGCTGACTGCCGCGCAGACGGAGCTGTCCGACACAAAAACCAGCCTGTCCGCCACTGAAACCGAGCTGACCACGACGAAGGACACCCTTGCCGCCGCCACGACGGAATTGTCCGACACCAAGACGGCGCTGACCGCCACCGAAGCCGAGCTCACGACGACGAAGGACAGCCTGACCGCAAAGGAAGCCGAACTCACGACGACGAAGGACACCCTGACCGCGAAGGAAGCCGAACTCACCGCGACGAAGGACACCCTGAGTGCGAAGGAAGCCGAACTCACCGCGACGAAGGACAGTCTGACCGCGAAGGAATCCGAACTCGCCGCGACGAAGGACAGTCTGACCACTGCGGAAAACGAACTCGCCGCGACGAAGGACAGCCTGACCACCGCCACGACGGAGCTGGAAGCCACAAAGGCAACCCTTGCCGCGACAGAGGCGGAATTGACGACGACGCAGGAAACCCTCGCCGACGCGCAGGCGATTCTGGCGGCATCGAACGAATCGCTGAGCTTCGCGAAGCTGAACCCGGCGACGCGCGGCACTGACCCCGGCATTGCGCCCTCCCCGATGGCAAGCGCGGTTCGCGACCCGTCGGAAGCCGTCGCGTTCCTGCTTGTGACAGTCGGCACAAAGACGTACGAGCCGATTCCGCTGCTGGAGGACGGGTACTACCGGCTGATCCACGGCGTGTGCGTGAACATCATCCACGTCACGGAGACGAGCATCGAGATGACCGACGCCAGCTGCGCCGACCACGACTGCATCGCGCAGGGCATCGTGACGCTGGAGAACAAGGACACGCGTGAAGGCGGCAGCTACATCATCTGCCAGCAGAACTTTGTGACGCTGCGGCTCTGCACCCGCGCGGAGCTGGAAGCGGAAGGCATTGTGCTGCAATAATCGAGGATTTGACCGGGGGCGCTTGGCGGCATCCCCGGTTTTTGCTGGCAGCAAAACACCAAAAAAGCTCCACGCGGAAGGAGTAAGGAAGAGAACTCAACTCAATCGCGCGAAGGGGTCAAGGGGGGGACTTCGTCCCTTTTCGTCTGCCCCTTGCGGAGTCCAGAGGCGGCGCCTCTGGTGGGGTTTGGGGCAACGCCCCAACCGTTCCTCGTCCGACCAACTCCAAGGAAATCGCCAACAAAGGTGCAGGCAGCGAAGCGTCCCTGCCAGTAACTTTGCGCGTCCGCAGACGCGCCCCCAAGCTACTCTTCCCAAGATTCCGTGAAAAACCTTTTTGATGCTTCTTCCCTTGCATTTTTCCGCAAGCTGGATTATCATGAAATCAGAAATATCCCCAAGGAGGAAAACGCCCATGCTGACGTATCATCCGACCACCGAAGCCGAGAAAGAAGCCATCTGCGCGTGGCAGTACCCCGGCGAATACGCGATGTACAACAATCCGCCGTATGCCGAGCAGAAGAAGCACGGATACGGTTTTGCGAATCCGGCAAACAATTTCTATTCCTTTTACGATGGCGAAACGCTGGTGGGCTTCGTGAACCTGTCCGATGAGGGCAGCGAGGTGTTTTTCGGCATCGGGGCGCATCCCGACCACTGCGGACAGGGGTACGGCACGCAGATGACGGCGCTGGCGTGGGATTTATCCCAGCGGCTGTATCCGGGCAAGCCGATGTATCTGGAAGTGCGGACGTGGAACACGCGCGCCGTTCGCTGCTACGAGAAGGCAGGATTCCGGGTGGTGGGTGAGCCGGTGAAGCGGGTGACGCTCAGCGGAGAAGGGACGTTTTACCATATGGTGCGTCAGGCGCAGGGATCATTCCGCGCAAGATGTTGATTTGCCCAGCGGCATCCGCTGCGAATTTGACATTCGCCGCCTTTCGGGGCGGCTTTTTGTTTGGTTCTTCACGGAAAGTTGGGAAAGCAAACAAGGGCTTAGGCGAAGCCCCCAAAAGCTGCACGCGGAAGGAGCATGAAAGTGCGACCAACCCAATCGCGAAAAGGGGTCAAGGGGCAATGCCCCTTGCAGGGTCAAGGGACAGCGTCCCTTGTGGGGTTTGGGGCAACGCCCCAACTGTTCCGCGTCCGACCAATCCCAAGGAAGCCGTCAACAAAGGTGCAGGCAGCGAAGCGTCCCTGCCAGTAACTCTGCGCGTCCGCAGACGCGCCTCCAAGCTGCTCTTCCCCCCAAGATTCCGTGAAGAACCTTTTGTTCCCCCGCTGAACGCTGCCTAAAATCTCTATGAATCTATAAAATTCAGTTGAAAACAAGCGCAAAGTGTGGTAAAGTAGGTATGTATGCGATTTTTCCCCGCACAGGCGGAATTCTGCTGCATTGCGGCACGCTCGGAGGAAACGAACCATCATGACGATTATGAATGTCTTATCCCTGTTCGGCGGACTGGGGCTGTTCCTGTTCGGAATGCAGCTGATGGGCGAAGCGCTGGAAAAAGCGGCGGGTACACGGCTGAAAAAGCTCCTCGGCATGGTGACGGGCAACCGCTTCCTCGCCATGCTCGCGGGCATCACCATCACGGCGGTGGTGCAGTCCTCCTCCGCGACGACGGTCATGGTCGTCGGTTTCGTCAACGCGGGGCTGATGTCCCTGACGCAGGCGGTCGGCGTGATTATGGGCGCAAACATCGGCACAACGGTCACGTCGCTGCTGCTGTCGGTGCAGATTGATTTCGCCGCCATCTTCACGTTTCTGGGGCTGATTCTCTCGAATCTTCCCGACAAATACAGAACCGCCAAGCAGTTCGGCACCATCACGATGGGCTTGGGCATCCTGTTCATCGGCATGAACACCATGTCCGGCGCGATGGAGCCGCTGCGGACGTGGGAGGGCTTCCAGAAGGCGATGGCGTCCATCAACAACCCGATTCTGGGCGTGCTGATCGGCGCGGGCATCACCGCCGTCCTGCAATCCTCCGCCGCCAGCATCGGCATCCTGCAAACGCTCGTCGCGCAGGGGCTGATTGGGCTGGATGGCGCCATCTTCATCCTCTTCGGGCAGAATATCGGCACTTGCGTTACGGCGCTGCTGGCGTGCGCGGGCACAAACTCCACCGCCAAGCGCGCAGCGACGGTGCACCTGCTCTTCAACGTCATCGGCACGGTGATTTTCGTCATCATCGCCTGCTGCCTGCCGCTGGCAAGCTGGGTCGAGATGCTCTCCCCCGGCAACCTCAAGCTGCAAATCGCCATCGTCCACATTCTCTTCAACGTCACGACGACGGCGCTGCTGCTGCCCGCCGCAAGCTGGCTGGAGAAGCTGGCGTGCCTGCTGATCAAGGACGACGGCTCGACCGCCGAGGAAATGAAGCTGCTCTACTTTGACGCGCGTATGCTCAAAACGCCGCCGATTGCCGTGGCGCAGCTGTTCAACGAAGTGCAGCGCATGGGCGGCATCGCGATGGGCAACTTCCAGCGGGCGATGGAGTGCTTCAACGAGTGGGACGCGAAGAAGTCCGAAGAGCTGGCGCGGAACGAGGACGTGCTGGACTACCTGAACCGCGAAATCACCGATTCGCTGGTGGAAGTGAAGGGGCTTGACCTGTCCGAGAAGGACACGAAGCTTGTCGGCTCGATGTTCCACGTCGTCAACGACATGGAGCGCATTGGCGACCACAGCCAGAACATCATGGAATCGGCGCAGCTGAAGAATCAGGACGAGGTGAAATTCTCGCCCAAGGCGGTGCAGGAGCTGGAAAGCCTGTCGAACCTTGTGCGCGCGCAGATGCAGCGGTCGCTGGACATGTTCAAGGCGCAGGTAACGGACGACACGCTGCTGGGCGAAGTGGAGGGCGTGGAGGACGAAATCGACACGACGACCGAAGCCCTCCGCAGCCACCACATGGATCGCTTGAAGAACCACAAGTGTTCCGCGAAGAACGGCATGATTTATCTGGATATGCTAACGAACCTCGAACGTATCGGCGACCACGCGGAGAATATCGCCACGTCCGCGAAATCCGCAACGGGGATTTGATTTGCACATGAAAACCTCGCGACAGGTGATGCCGCGAGGTTTTTTGGTTCTATTGATTATTCGCCGATTTCCGCGTAAATCATTTCCACATGATTCTGGCATTCCTTCGCGAACGTCGCCGCATCAAACGCGCCGTTCAGATAGCGCTGCACCAACACCTGAAGCGCGTCATCATACGTCAGCGGCGAACCCTCGGACACATACAGCGATTTCGCCATCTCCTGATAGTAGGCAATATCCTCCGCCGAAGAGAAATAACGCCACTGCTCCATGTTTGCGTACTGATCCTGCAAGTCGCGCAGGGTGTCCTCGTCCGCGCGCTCTTTATCTGCTTTCTGTTCCAGCAGTGCGATTTTTTCCGCAAGTTCATCCAGCTGCGCCACCATCGACGGATTTTCAATCGGCTCGGTCAGGTTGTCATAGATAAAGTAACTTCCATCTGTCAGATGTGTCGCGCAGTATTCCAAAAACTGAATCGCGGCTTCCTGATTCTTGCCGTAGGGGTTCACCACAGCAATGGTCACATACGTTTCAACCGCGCTGTTCTGCTCCGGGAAAATGCGCGGCACGAATTGAATCATCTGCGACGGGGCGGACGAAGCACCCGGAATCATGAAAATATTTTCAAATGCCATGCGCGGCTCTTCTTCCGCGGGCAGTTCGTCCTTGATGCGCTGGACGTAATGCAGAAACGTTTCGTCCGTAAAGTCCAGCCTGCGTCCCTCCTGCAGGGAGGTCATGATGTAATACTTCATGAACAAGTCCATCATGCCCGACTGGGTGTATTTCTGCATCAGAAGCCCTGTCTCTTCCGGCAGAAGCCCTTCTTCCAGAATTTCGTTGCACACATCCAGCAGTTCGTCGAAGGTTTCGGGCGACTTCATTCCCCATTCGTCCAGATATTCCGTCAAGACCATCATGCCCATCGGGGAAGCATCTATTATCCAGCCCATCAGCGTATCGTCATCCGTGCAGACGGGGCGCAGAGCGGGATAGACATGCTGGAAAGCGTCCTGCAAAATCGCGCTGCCGGTTAGCGGCGCGTAGTATTTCATGTTTTTGAGGGTATATAAGCCGTCGTAAGCAGTGAAAACAAACAAATCAATGTCGGGATTCTTGATAACGTAGGCGGTCGAAATCGTGTCCATGATGTCTACGGACTTTTCGCAGGTGATGCTGATGCCGCTTTCCTGTTCAAACTGCTCCATGCGTTCCATCAAGGCATAATACTGATTGGTGGCAATGTTCAGTTCTGCATTTTCCGCGTGGGCGGCAAAAGCGCACAGGGTCAGAGCAGCGCAGAGCATCAGCGACAGAAACTTTTTCATTCGCTTCTCCTTTATCTGTCACAGTAGGATTACGATTGCCGCGCTGTCTGCCCCATGGGATTCACGCCTTTCTGTATCGTTCGTTTTTCATGCCAGTATCTTCATTTGTAATATAGCATGTGCTTTTTGTTTTGTCAAGTCACGTCGCCATTTTTTTGCAGCGCATTAGATGTGACGAATATACTCCCCCACGACCTCCACCAGCCCATCCGCCTCCTTCGGCGCGTACCGCGGCGAAATTGCGAGCGTCACGAAGTCATACGCCCCCGCCGCGCGGAAATCGCGATAGTCGTCGTACACGCGGAAGGGTACGGTCGGCTCTGCGCCGTTTTTCGCGGCGAACATCTGCGCGGTCAGCGAATTGAGATGGATGTTGCCGTCCGCGTCAAGCAGCACTTGCGGAATGTCCGCCCGCGAACGCGGATTGCGCACGTTATCCAGCGACGAAATCCGCCGCATCGCCAGCGCGAACAGCAGGTAATTCGCTTCGTCGAGCTTCTTCTGGGCATAGAAGGCGGCGTAGTCCAGCCGCTTTTGGACGGGCATGGACAGGACGTTGAACAGCACGAAGTTCGGGCCGGGATAACCAATGCCGAGGTCGCTGTGGGCATCGACGTGGGTGACGTCGAAGGGGGCGGTCAGGCGTCCGGCGGCGATTTGCTCCTCCCAGAAGCGGAGCGCGCCGTCGTGCGTCTCGAAGATGCGGCCGGGCTTGGGGGCGGTGCGGGACAGGCCGCACTGGTTTTCGAGGAACGCGCGGACGGCGGATGCTTCCCACGGCTCATGTCCGGTGAGGGATGGGCGGTGTCCTAATTCGGCAAGCGGGCAGCAGTCAGCGAGGAAAAAGTCGAGGTCAATGTCGAGAACGCGCATGGTAATGCTTCTTTCTGCTGAAATCAGCGGGATTTCGGTTCTATTATACCCCATTCCCCCTCACGGCGCAAGGTCGATGATGCTGTTGTCGCTGCCGCCCTCGGCGAAGGAATCCGGCACTTGCCCGACGATGATGCTTTCCGCCATCGCCATCTGCGTGCTGGCCTGCACGTTTTTCGCGCCGGTCGGAATGACGATTTGCACGTTCGCAGTCAGGACGAGGGAAATGCGGTGGCGTGTCTGGTTGATGCCGGCGGTGGTGAAATCAGTGCTGAACGCCGCCTGCACCGAGCCAACAGGCAGAATCTGCACGGCGATGCCCGGCCCAGCGCCCGCCAGCAGCGTCAGCCCGATGGCACTGCCCAGCGGCACGACGACGGTTTTCTGCCCCATGGCGGTCAATCTTTCCTGCGCAAGCAGGGATGCCTGCGCCGCCAAGCGGTTCATCTCCGGGGTATTCGCCTGAATCAGGCGCACTTGCCCTTGCGCGTCCTTCTCGACGGTCATCAGGTCGGCGTAATGCACGCCGAGTCCGAGCATCTCAGACGCTGCCTCGTTGAGCGCCTGAATCGCCAGCGACCGCGCCGTCGCCTGCGAGAGCGTCAGCACGACGTCGGTCACGTTGCGCTCGACGCGGAGAATCAGCAGCGTCAGCAGCACAGGCAGCAGCCACAGTGCGCGTTTCCACCGCCGCCGGGGAGATTTTCGCCGCTTTGCAGGAATTTTCGCTTCTGATTCGTTGTTTGTCTGGGGCATGGTGCATCCTCCTTTCGTCGCCTGCCATTGCAGGATGCGCGAATATGTGCTATAATATAGGATGTAATTCTGTATGCTCTGCGGGTTATGCTATTTTCGGATGAAAATGCGCCAAGGCGCGAGCAGATGGCGCAGGCGAATCCGAAAATAGCATTCCGCATTCCTTCATATTCCGCCGGGGCGCGCATCATGCCGCTGACGGCGCAAAGGGGCTGAAGCAGTGAAGAAACGCAACGATTTCCCGGACTTTGTGCCGGAAAACGACGATTTTGCCTATCAGGACGGTCATCCCGACGACCCGCAAGGCGATGATCCTGACGAGTACGACCCGAACTGGGCGGACGACGACGACCCCGTGGAAGTTGCGGGGCAGGCGGACATGTTCGCGCACGAGGACTTCTGGAACGCTTCGGCGGATGATAGCGAAGCGCTGCCGGAGGAGGAAAAGGTCTACAAGCACTCCATTTTCAAGCCGGAGATGAAGAAGCCGAACTTCGTGCTGTCGATTGCCGTCAACGTCATCCGCATTTTCGCGGTGCTGGTGCTGGTGGCAGGACTGGCGGCAGTCGGCGCGGTGGTCGGCATCGCGAAAGGGTACATGGAAACTGCCCCGACGCTTGACCTCGCCGCGATTGACGATCAGGCGCAGACCTCCTTCATCTACGACGCCAACGGCAACCTCATCACCGAATACAAAGGCTCGGAGAACCGCGTCATGGTGTCGATTCAGGCCATGCCGACATACCTCCAGCACGCTTTTATCGCCGTGGAGGACGCGCGCTTCTACACGCACAACGGCGTGGACATCAAGCGCATTATCGGCGCGTTCGTGTCGAACCTGTCCTCCTCCTCCACGCAGGGCGGCTCGACCATCACCCAGCAGCTGATTAAGAATACGCTCCTTTCCTCCGAGCAGAGCTACAAGCGCAAAATTCAGGAAGCGTACCTCGCCATGCAGCTGGAAACGCGCTACACAAAGGATCAGATTCTCGAAAGCTACCTGAACACCATCTACCTCGGCGAAAACTACTACGGCGTGTACACCGCCGCGCAGGGATATTTCGGCAAATCGCTGGGCGAACTGACGCTCCGCGAATGCGCGATGCTGGCGGGCACATGCAACTCGCCCTACTACTACAATCCGCGCCGGAATTTCTACACGCGGCAGAAGGAGGGCGTGGATTACCCCGCCATCACCAACGACCGCACCAACTACGTCCTGCGCTGCATGTACGAAAACCAGTACATCACCTACGAGCAGTATCAGGAGGCGCTTGACCCGGCGACCGCGCATGTGCTGGAGAAAGACCCGAACACATCTACCGGCATGTACGCCTACGCGCACTACGTCGAATACGCGGTGGATGAGGTCATCGACATTCTGCTGCAGCTGAACAACCTTGAGGACACCTCCGCCAACCGCAACGCCATGGAAAACAAGCTGCGCACCGGCGGCTACCACGTCCAGCTCGCCATCGACACCTCCATTCAGTCCACCGTCGAGGATACGCTGGAAAACTGGACGAACTACCCCACCCTGCGCGACCCGGCGGACAAGGTCTACCGCACGCGCAATTCCGACGGCACATACGACGAAACGGTTGAGCCGCAGGCCGCCGCCGTCGTTGTGGACTACCACACGGGCGAAATCAAAGCCATTGTCGGCAGCCGCACGCGCCCGACCGCCATGAAAACCTTCAACCGTGCGGTGGATATGACCATGCCCGTCGGCTCGTCCATCAAGCCGATTGCCGTGTACGCCCCCGCGATTGAGCTTGGCGCATCCCCCGCGAGCATCGTGATGAACATGCCGCTGCCGATTTCCGGCTGGCGCGGGGCAAACGGGCAGGATTCGTGGCCGCGCAACTACGGCGGCAGCTCCTACGCCGGCCCGGAGACGCTGCGCAAGGCGCTCGTCAACAGCCACAACACCGCCGCCGCACAGGCGCTGATGACCCTTGTGGGCGTGGACAATTCCGTTGCCTTCCTGCACGCAATGGGCATTGACGATGCGCACATTGACGCAACGCCGTTCGGCTTGTCCCTCGGCTCCAGCGGCATTACGCCCATGCAGATGGCGGTTGCCTTCGGCGTGCTGGCGAACGGCGGCGTGTATCAGCAGCCCATCTCCGTCCTCGGCATCTCGGACAGCACGGGCAAAGTCATCTGGGACGGCCATCAGCAGCAGGAGCGTCACCGCGTGTTCAGCGAATCCACGGCGTACATGGTCGTGGACATGCTCAAGCAGGCGGTTTCCTCCGGCACGGGCACGAACGCGAAAATCAAGGGGCAGACCGTCGCGGGCAAAACTGGCACGAACTCCGACCAGAAGGGCGTTTTCTTCGCCGGCATGACGGGCTACTACTCCTCCGCCCTGTGGGTTGGGCATGACAACTACAAGGCTCTGTCGTCGAAATCCACCGGCTCCCGCTCCGCCGCCCCGCTGTGGCAGAGCTACATGAGCAAGATTCATCAGGGGCTGTCCAACCGCGACATTCTGGAGGGCAGCGCCAGCGACTACGGCTTGGTGAAGGTGACGACGTGCGCGGTATCGGGGCAGCTTGCCACCGACGCTTGCCGAAGCGACGCGATGGGCTACGGGGTCGTGACGGACTACTGGAAAGCCGGCACAGAACCGACGGTTTCCTGCCAGATGCACACGACGCAGACGATTTGCTCCGTCAGCGGCTTGCTCGCCTCCCCCTACTGCCCGGACACGGTCACGCGCGGCGTGCTGACGATTCCGTCGGGACACCCGCTGGCGTCCTTCATCGGCACGGAATATGAGGATGTGCTGATTGAGTACCTCGGCAGCTACGCGGTCTTGGGCGCAAGCGGCACCTGCCCGTACCACACGAGCGCATCCAGCTCCGGCAGCAACACGATGGTGGAGAACACGCTGATTCCCGATGCGAAGATTCTGCTTTCGCAAGCCTACGCGCAATTGCAGAGCATGGACATTGTAAACGATGCGCAGCGCTACTCCGCGATTCAGTCCGCCATCACGAATCTGGAATACGTCATCTCCCTCCCCGCCCCGACAACGGCGGAAGTTGCGTCGGCAATGGGGCAGCTGACACAGGCGATGGCGGGTCTCTACTAATGGATACACAAACAAACACGGCGGCGGATTCTCTCGCAGAAATCCTCCACGCATTGCGCGGCATCCGCGCCCCCATCCAGCAAGGCGAATATGACCTGCACGACCTCGTGCGGGCATCCCTTGCGGAGGCGGAAATCCCCTGCGCGCACGAAGTCCCGCTCGCGCCGCGCTGCCGCATCGACCTTGTGTGCCCCGGCGGCATCGGCATCGAAATCAAGCGCGGACAGCCTGACCGCAAGCGCATTGTGATGCAGCTGACCCGCTACGCCGCGTGCGGGCAAATCAGCAGTTTAATTCTTGTGACTGAGCGGACAGTCGCCGTACCCAATCGAATTCACGGAAAGCCGATTTCGTGCGTATGCCTGAACCGGCTGTGGGGAATTGCACTATGAATGAAGAAGAAGCGGAACTGCTACCGCCGTACCTGCGCCCGTACCCGCCCTCCGGCACACCGCTGGGAACGCTGAGCTACAACCGCCGCAGCAAATGCTGGGTGGTGAAGGGCGACCCGTCGGTGACGGAGGTGTGCAAGCGGCTGTTTCCGGGCAGCGCGGGCAGCAGGCGCGGCGAAGCGCGGTTCACGGCGCACCGGCGGGCGGTGGGCGACCTCTGCTGGCTGATGATGCGCTTCCCGCTGGAAATCAAGGCAAGCGACCGCGCGTTGTGGGAAAAGGCGGTCACGGGCGCGCGGGAATACGCGGTTCGTCAGGCAAAGTTATCGACCATGCCCGTGCGCATGACCCCGCCCGACGGCGCGTTTCTGGGGACGCTCCGCCCATTTCAGGAGGAGGGGCTGTCGTACCTGTGCAGCCACGACCGATGCCTGCTGGCGGACGAAATGGGCTTAGGCAAGACGGTGCAGGCGCTGGCGTTTCTATCCTCCACCGGTTCATTGCCCGCGCTGGTGATTCCGCCCGCGCACCTGACCCGCAACTGGCAGGAGGAAACGCTGCGTTTCCTGCGGGTGGACGGCAAAGCGCCGCGCGTACACACGATCCGCGGGCTGAAGCCCTACGACCTGCCGGAAGCGGACGTGTACATCATGCACTATCTGCTTCTGCGCGGATGGAAGAGCGTGCTGCCGACGCTGCCTTTTCGCTCGGTCATCTTCGACGAAATCCAGGAGCTGCGCCACGCGGGGACGGAAAAGTACTCCGCCGCGTCGCTGCTGTCGGAAAGCTGCGAGCGCGTTATCGGGCTGTCCGGCACGCCGATTTACAACCGCGGCGGCGAAATCTGGAACGTCATCAACATTCTCGACTACCACTTCTTAGGCGACTGGGAGTCGTTCTCGCGCGAGTGGTGCAGCGGCTACGGCAATCAGCTTGTGCTGAAACCCGATTTGCTCGGCGCGTACCTGCGGCGGGAGGGGCTGATGCTCCGCCGGACGAAGCAGGAGGTACTGCGCGAGCTGCCGCCGAAGCGCCGCTTGGTGCAGGAGCTGGACTGGAACGACAAGGTATACGCCCAGCTGATGGCGCCCGTGATGCGCGACGTGCTGCGCTGGAAACAGGACGACCAGCTTTCGGCGCAGGAGCGGGCAATGCTGGAGGAATCCATCAGCCAGCACGCGCGGCAGGCCACGGGCGTGGCGAAAGCGCCGTATGTGTGCCAATTTGTGCGCGCGCTGCTGGACGGCGGCGAAAAAGTGCTGCTGTTTGCACACCACCATCAGGTGATGGACATCTACAAGCAGGAATTGAAGGCGTTTTCGCCGGGGTTCATCACCGGGCGGGAGACGACGCTGGCGAAAATGAACGCGGTTGACCGCTTCCAATCCGGGCGGACGGACGTGCTGTGCATCAGTCTTCGCGCGGCAAGCGGTCTCAATCTCCAGCGCGCGACATGCGTCGTTTTCGGCGAACTGGACTGGTCGCCGGCGGTGCATTCACAGGCGGAGGACCGCGCGCACCGCATGGGGCAGGAGGATTCGCTTTTGTGCTACTACCTCGTTGCGCCGCAGGGTTCGGACGCGGTGATGCAGGAAGCGCTGGGCTTGAAGGTCAGCCAGTTTGTGGGGCTGATGGGCGACGCGCCGCAGTCCCCGGAGCAGGCGGAGCAGTTTGCGAATCAGGCACGTCGGCATGTGGAAAGGATTGTGGCGCAGATGGGGGACAATTCCGGTTCTCCCAACCAACGATAACGGTCAAGCTGCATGGGTGTGCACTGCGAAGGGGTGTCGGGGGCGACCGCAAAGCCCCCCGACTCGCGCCCGCAGGCGCGAGTCCCCCTGCAACGATGAAAATCAAGCCGCATGGGTGTGCACTGCGAAGGGGTGTCGGGGGCGACCGCAAAGCCCCCGACTCGCGCCCGCAGGCGCGAAATCCCCTGCTTACGGAAAAGACCAGCTATGACTGGAAGCCATGCAATTCGGTCGCGCCCATTTGGCGCGACACAGCACAGTTGGTCGAATGAGCAGCTTGGGGGCGCGTCTGAGGACGCGCGAAGTTACTGGCAGGGACGCTTCGCTGCCTGCGCCTTTGTTGGCTGCTCCTTTTGAATTGAGCGCCCGAAAAACAGTTGGGGCGTTGCCCCAAACCCCACCAGAGGCGC
>ERZ827458.839-NODE-839-length-32126-cov-22.251473_pt1 | contig 32126 bp, 44 predicted proteins | sample MGYA00519706_ERZ827458 | MGnify/ENA primary metagenome ERZ827458 (study PRJEB31778, sample SAMEA3449309) | human gut metagenome | biome: human gut; feature: human-associated habitat; material: faeces | place: United Kingdom | collected 2010/2012 ...
GTCTTAATTAGTGCCACTGCTTTTCTTTGATGTCCCCATTTTGTGGAGCCCATCAACCCCGCCATTTCGGTTCAAGGTTGATGGGTTTTTTGTTGCCTGAAATTTATGCCGTTTAAAATCATGACGTTAGAAGCACTGTTTTTTAACGATGGCGACAAAATGGCGGCAGCGTCAAAGAGAGAGCGCCACCTGTCCTGATTTCATTGGATGCGGCTGAACCGGATTTGACTCTTTTGGCGTTGCAATCGAACGAACAAAAGTTTCATGGGTAACAAAAGTATGGCTGCAGTTAATGTTCTGGCACTGGTTGTAACGCTCTTTGGTCAATGAAGATACCTGAAAACTGCTGCGAGTATGGGCGGCACTTCCGCACAGTGGGCAAATCATCATTTTTCGAGTTCTCCCCATTTTTGCTAAATTCACAATAATGATACCGCATCATTCCATTTTGCAAACTTAAAAGTTCTCCATTGCGAAGAATCATTCCATTTCGAAATCATCAATCCTCACTTCAAGCTCCAGACTGGTCGTAAAACCGTTATCCGGGCTGACGGTATGCGTCAGAGTCGTAATGGTCCATTCCGCATCATCTATCGGCTGTTTAAAGCCACTGACCTTCACAGGCATTTCTGTGTAGAGATCTGCCCGCCCTTCCGCCGGTTGTAGCGAGAATGATGCAACGCCGCGTTGCAGGCGTTCCCACTGCATTTTCGCTGCCCGTTCGGCGTTGCTCCGGTTGGCATAAGTGCGATTAAGTACCAGCACGTTTTCATCCGTACCCACCAGGTAATCGCCCTGCTTCGCTTCCGGCTCTTTCTTCTGCTTTGCGGTCCTGCGCTTACGCTTCACCGTGGTGCTTTCTTTCTTCGCGGGTTCGCGGGTTCGCGGGTATGCAACCAACTGGCAATTACGCCCGTATAGGCTCCGCGATCTGCCAGGGTAAAGCGGTGACTGTCGCCGTCCTTGCGTGTGATAGTGATCACCGGCAGAGGTTTACCGCTGGCGCTTTTGCCCTGTCCCTGCCGGATGAATAACAGATTGCCATTTTTCACCGACGCAATAGCACCGTACTGGCGCGCCAGCCGCATCAGAAAACTGCCGTCACTCTCATTGGTCTGGTCTATATGTTCCACGGGCTTATCCGACAGGTCTTTACCCAGTGCCATCTTCAGTTTGTGCCGCGCAGCTATTTCCTTCACCACTTCCCCGACCGTGGTCTTGTGCCACGATTTTTCACGGCGGGTATTCAGCGTTTCCCGAAAATCAGCACTTCGCGCCCGGATGGTCAGGCGGTCCGGTGCGCCAGTGTGTTCAATCTCGTCCACCGTGAATGCCCCTTTCGGGAAAAGCGGCTGTCCCTTCCAGCCCAGCGCCAGCGTAATGACCGCACCACGGCGCGGCAGCACGATTTTTCCATCAGCGTCGTCCAGCTCCAGATCAAGCTGGTCCGCTTCAAAGCCCCGGTTATCCGTCAGCGTAAGCCCCATCAGGCGGTTGTCCAGCACAGTGGTGATATCCCTGCCCTCAACACTGATGCTGAATGCCGGAGTTTTGTTGCCTTTGTTAAGCAGTTCAGAGCTGAAATTCACGACAGCAGCCCTCCCACCGTTTTACTGATATCGCTTAAAGCAGACGTTGCCGTGTCCTGCAGATTATTCAGTTGAGTACTGAGATCACCGAACATATCGGACAGGGATTCATCCACCCGTTTTAGCGACAGGGTGAACTCAATCCGGCGCGGCATACCGTCGCGGAAAAACTCCGTTTTAGTCTGATTCAGTCCCTCAATCACATACATGCCGTAAATCGTGCCGCTGCCTTCAATCAGGGGCCATGCTTTCCCCTGTTCTGCCATCTGCTCCAGTGCCAGCAACGACAGCCTGCCGCCTGTTATCTCCGGCATAAGAACACCGGAAAGCGTCAGCATATCGTTTTCCGGTCCCAGAAACTGCGTGGACGGACGACGGTTTACCCGGCTGTTTGCCGCATGTCGCCAGCTGCGTTGATACTGCAGTTCCTGATACGGCACGGTGCGCAGCATAAACACGTACAATCCCAGCACCATCATCATGCGTCGTATCCCCCCTGATCGCTGTAGTTACTCCTGGCTTTTGCCTTCAGCCTGCGTTCACGTTCATCAAGCTGGCGGGCCACCTCCCGCGCAATATCCTGCGCACTTTGTCCTGGCTGCGTCTGAATGATGATCTGCGTCGGTGCCTCAATCCGTTGAACGGGCGGCACAGTGGCTGCACGACTCACCATCGCTTCGCCGCCTTTCGCGGGAAGTGCCAAAGGATGTAACGGTGGAAGCTCTGCAGGCGCGGCAGCAACGCCCATCATTCCGGCAACAACGGCAGCCAGTGCAGCTGTATTTTTCCGGCTGGTCACATTTGCCGGGCCGTTGATAATTTCAGGCCCGTTTTCACCGACGATGCCAAACTGCCCGCGCGGGATATAGCCGCCGCTGTCATACATCCCCGCAAAGCCATATCCCCATGACGGAAAACCACCCGATGGTATCATCACTTTGCCGTCTGCATTCACCGTCGCAGGTTGCTGACGCGTCACGCTTTCCGGCAGTTTTGCCTTTGCGGCCTCTTTACTGACAATGCCGAGTTTTTCCAGCAACCAGGATACGCCGGATTTCAGGGAGTCCAGCGGATGCATGACCATATTCAGTCCTTCCGCCAGTGCCTCCCCGAATCGTTGCCCCATTGCCGCTGCGCTCTGCAGTTCAGCAGAGGTCGACTTAACGGGCGTCAGCAGATCAGTAAACCAGCCCCACAGCGCCTGCACTTTGTCGCCAATCCACTGAAACACAGGCTTAAGTGGTTCGAATGCTGCACTGATGGGACCTGCCGCCGCTTTGAATCCTTCCACCACGCCACCGAGAAATGCGGTGATGGGTTGCCAGTATTTCCAGACAACCAGCGCCACACCCGTCAGTGCAGTAACCACAAGACCTATCGGACTGAGCAGAGCACCTAACAGACCAGATACGGCATACAGGGCAACGCGCAGCATCGCCAGCGGACCAGATGCCAGCACACGAAGCACCGCGCCTGCGGCAGCCAGTCCACCGCGCAGTACCGCCAGAGGATTCATAAACATCACAGCAACAGCACGTAAAGCGGATAAACCGGACCGCAATAGTGCAACCGGCGCACCTGCTACAGTTTTCAGGACATTTCCCGTCAGTGATGCCATACGGCGCAAAGACGACAACGGCGCAGTAAGTAAACCCGCTGCGTTACCCGATGAAGCAAGCCCGCGTCGCAGCACTGCCAGTGGAGCGCCAGCCAGCCAGGACAACGCGCTGCTGGTTCGTGTTACTGCTGCCGTAACGGAAGGTAACGTTTTGATACCCAGCACAGAGAATCCCAGACGGATCACTGCCAGCGGCCCCAGCACTGCAGCCAACACCACAGCCAGGGTGCCGAGGCCCACGGTAACGGCAGCCACAACCGCTGCTACTTTCATCAGTGTGCCCGTCAGTTCCGGGTTAGCTTCCACCCAGCGACGCAACGCCCCCGTGACGCTTTTCACCGTGTACAGAATATCCATCAGCGGCTGGCGCAGCGTTTCGCCCAGGCTGCTGAAGGTATTCTGCGCAGTGGTTTTGACCAGCAACCACTGCGCAGAAAGTGAATCCTTGTTAATGTCGGATTCTTTCTGCATGGAGCCGAGCGCATCATTGCCCGCTGTCAGTTTTAACTGGCGCTGCAGTTCCGGCAGGTTGTTTGCCAGTTTCGCTGCGTCATCGCCAAACTCTTTACCAAACAACATGGTCATGGCAGACAGACGCTTGTCCTGCGGCAGTGCGTTCACCTTCTCCAGCACACGCTGGATCGTTCCCATCGCATCCTTCGTCATCTGCTTTTCAATCACTTCAGGATTGAGTTTCAGCAGATTCATCCCTTCAAAGAAACTCTTGCTTTGCATGGTGGCAATGGACAATTCACGCACCATCGCGTTTGCTGCACTGGCTGCAACCTCCGGCGCAGCGCTCAGTGTCAGAAAGGTGGAACCCAGTGCCGCCGCTTTACGATAATCCAGACGGTCAGCCACACCGCCCAGACGTTGCATCACATCAATGATGTCCGCCCCTTTCGACATGGCGTTATCATCCAGATAGTTCAGCGCATCGCCGAGCTGTTCAATATTGCGGGTAGGTATTTTGTAGAGCTGGGCGATTTTCCCCAGACTTTCTGACAGTTCATCCGCTGGCAGCTCAAAGGCTGTTGCCGCCTTCGCAGCCGTACTGGCGAAGGCCAGCAGGTCACGTTTCTGGTCTTCCCAGCTGTCATCAGGGTTTGAGACGTTCATGCGCGCACCACCTTCAACCAGTGCGGCGAAGTCCACAGCACCGTTTTCCATCGGCAACTGTTCGCTGGCAGCCTTGATGGCATCCTGCATTTCATAAAAACGTGCAGTGCGGTTGCCATTATCGTCACGCAGACCATTGACCTGCTTTGCCACACCTTTCATGGCATCTTCCATGCTGGTATAGCTTTTTACTGCCGCCATCACTGGCGCGCCCATTGCCAGCCCTGCCGCCGTGGTGGTGGCTCCAGCACCTGCAATACGATCCCTTACCTCAAGACGCCTGACGTAAGCCCCCCGGGCGGCGTGCATTTTTCGCTGTTGCTCCCCGACACGTCGTAACCTCGCTTCCTGCTCAGAAAGCTGCCTGTTATAACGCATCGTTTCACGGGTAATGCGGGCCGTCGCACTGGCGCCATCATTAGCTGAAATACCAGCACGATAAAGTTCTGCACGCACAAGCGCCGTCTGCTGCTGCAGCTTTTTCTGGCGTTCTTCCAGGCGCTGAACAGCCAGCCGTTGACGGCCCAGAGCGACAACCTGACGTTGCGAAGGCGGCCCCATCGCTCCCAGTTCCTGACTGAGCAAATTGGCACGCTGGCGGGCATAGTTCAGCCTGTCGCCTAATTTCTGATTTTCTGCCTGCAGCTTTCGGAAGCTGTCCAGACTGCTCCCGGCCTGATCAAGCTGCTTTATTGCATCGCGGGATTTTTTGACAGCAGCAGCCAGTTCTCTTGAACTGGCCTGCGCAGATCGAAATGGGCGGGTGAGTTTGTCAACCGCATTAAGAATGACCTGCAGGCGCAGGTTATTATCACTCATCGTTGGCCCCGCTTCTCTGAATCGCTTTATACCGCCATTCCAGCACTTCGGTCAGCGGCATAACGTCAGTAACGGATGGCGGCCAGTGAAAGATGGTGGCGATATCAGCCACCAGATCGTCAACCGTCAGGCTGTCGGTAAACCGGCAAGCACCGACTTCTTCAACAAAAAAGTGACAACCTCAACCGACATGGCAGTGAGATCTGCCGGGTCCATCTCTGCAATTTCCTGTGCAGTCAGTGCCGGACTGGAGATGCGGGGGATCACGGTCATCATCGCGTTCACATCCATATCCATAATGGCCTGCAGGCGTGTACCGCGCAGCGCACCGGACTGCGGTTTACGCAGCACAATTTCGGTGATTTCCGTTTTACCGCGCTTGATGGGGGTATCCAGTTGAATGGTCTTTTCAGTCTGCTTATCGCTCATTTTGCTGTCCTTTAAATTGGTTTCTGGCGCGGTATTCCTCGCCGTTCAGATAGATCAGAGGCCGAGTGCGTTGCGGTGTGCTTCCATCAGGTCCACACCATCCACAATTTCCACCATGTTGATAAGGTCCACTTCATAGAGCACCTCACCATTGATGGTCAGCTTCGCGTAGCTGTTGGTACTGGTCACTTTGGTGGTGTTGCTTTCGCCCGTCTTCCACTCGCCGGAATCCACTTCTTTGTGACGTCCACGCACCACAAGCTCCACAGCCTGCACTTCCCCGGTATCGTCACGCTGGATAGAGCCGGTAAAGCGCAGCTGGATGCCATCCACAGTGGCTTTGCCCATCTGCTTAAACAGCAGCAGTTCAGTACCACCAATGGAAAATTCTGTGTCCAGAGCACTGTCATCAAGCCCCAGATCCACATCCACTGCACCCGGCATTCCGCCGCCGCGATACTTCTCATATTTGCGGGTGAATTTCGGCAGCGTCAGCGACTCAACGATCCCCTGCCAGTTGTTCCCGTCGTTAAACAGGTTCAGGTGTTTTAATTTGCGTGGTAAAGCCATGTTGTCCCCTTACGCGCTGACCTGGCTGGCGAAATTCACCAGGTACTGATCGGTGATGCGCTGGCGCAGCATCAGATTTTCAAGTGGCGGCACTGGCGTGTAGTCATAGTCGATGGTGAGTTTTCCGGCTTTCAGCGTGTCTTTGTCGTTCACCGACTCATCCAGCCAGCAATCACCACCAATGAGATAGCCCTGACTGACCAGGCTGCGCATTTTGGCGCGGATACCTTCAATAATGTCGCGGGCCAGCGACGGGTTAAGCGGTTTATCCACCGCCCACATGTGTGCTTCTGCCATCGTGTCCATCAGCACCTGCGCCGTGCGGGTGTAGTTTTCGAAGGCAAAGAGCGGATCATCGCCCAGACAGCGGGAACCCCAGAAGCGGAAACCGTCTTTGCGGATAAGCGTGGTGATATCGTTCTGGTTAAGCAGACCTGCATCGGTTGCCGGGTCCTGCAGATCCCAGAACACATCTGCAGAAATTCCGGTGACACCGTTCACGCCCACGTTGGACAGGCTTTTGTGCCACCCGGTCTGCTCATCAATTTTGGCACGCAGACCAAGCGCACGAGCGGTGGCATATGCCGTTGCTTCGGCATTCAGCACCGTGTCCCAGCCAGTAAAGTCGGGCCAGATCAGCATTCCTTCGCGCTGGCTGAAGTTTTCACGGTAAGTGATCGCCTCCTGTACCGTCTTGCAGCCATACGCTGACAGGTAGGCAAACCCACGCAGGCTTTGCGCCACGCTCAGCAACTCAGTAGCAACGGCTTTGTTATCGTGACCTGGCACGCCGAGAATGCGCGGTTTAACGCCGAGCTGTGTCTGGGCAGATAACAGGGCTTTCATGCCTGTTTTTTTACCTTCAGCAGTCACTGCGCCGATGATATTGGTCGTGGTTTCTTCTTCCGTTTCACCCTGCGGCACACGCACAACAACGGTCACTGGTTTTGCCTGGTCAGCGATGGCATCCAGCGAACGGGCCAGCGTGCCGGACTCACCCGCTTTACCGCTGGCAGTCAGCACATCAGTGATCAGTACGGGTTTATTAAGAGGAAACATTTTTGCATCGGCATCATCGCCCGTGCAGACCATGCCCACGATGGCGGTGCTCTCCGTGGTAATGGATCGGGTGCCTTCGTTGACTTCAACAACGCGCACCCCGTGGTGGTAATCCTGAGCCATAGTGGCGAACCTCCTGATTGGATTAGGCTTCGCCCTATGTTGAAGTGATTGTGCCTGACAAACAGCTAAGTGTAGTTGTACAGTTATTCATACAAAATGAGGGTATTTGTCTACTTGCAGGGATAATCAAAATAATGCTGATTCAGAGCGATTAATTGCTCTTATTCGCCGGAAATTTTCTATAAATGGTAGAAACGCCCACATCAAAAATCAGTGCAATACGTTGTCTTGATTCTCCGGCCTCGAGTAAACGTCCAATCTGTGCCCACTGTTCGGTGGTCAACTTAGTACGGCGTCCACCTACTCTGCCTTTGGCACGAGCTGCAGCCAGCCCTGCCCTGGTGCGTTCAACTATCAGTTCGCGTTCCATTTCAGCCAGAGCACCCATGACATAAAAAAAATATTGCATTTAACTTTCTGGTGAGGGCTAAATAATGAAACCTGTTTTTGATGAAAATGGGCTGGCTACAGTGCCGGGCGATATGCGTTGTTTTTATTATGATGCTGAAACATCTGAGTATATGGGCTGCTCTGATGAATATATTAATACTGGTGTAAGTATGCCCGCCTGTTCCACTGGTATTGCCCCGGGCGAAAACATTCCGGGGAAAGTGGCAGTATTTACGGGCAAGGGATGGAGCCATGAAGAAGACCATCGCAATGAGACTGTTTACTCAACAGAAAATGGCGCAGCTATTACTGTGGATTATATCGGTGCCATCAAAGACGGTTATGTCACGCTTTCACCGTTAACGCCATACGATAAATGGGATGGTGAGAAATGGGTGACAGATACTGAGGCACAACACGGTGCCGCAGTAGAAACGGCAGAAGTACAGCGCCAGTCACTGATTGATGCTGCTATGGCTTCCATCAGTCTGATTCAGTTGAAATTGCAGACCGGGCGAAAACTGTCGCAAACAGAAACCACCCGGCTTAACGCTGTGCTGGATTACATTGATGCGGTGACGGCAACAGATACCAGCACCGCGCCGGATGTCATCGGGCCTGAACTGCCGGAGACGTAGGCCATTCAATATCGAGTGCTGTTGAAGTATTAACACGCATCAATAGCACGCGATATTTTTTCCATGCCAGTAACAGTTTCGTTTCATCATCTGTTGCCATATCTAAATCAACCGCATCCTGAAGCGGCGCTATTACATTCGTTGCCTCTGCTATCAGTGCAGATTTCTTTTCATTATTTATTAAGGCTAATTGTTCTGGTGTTGGAGAAGGACGGTCAACAATGACAGGGTGACCGTTCTCACCACAGGTAATCATTTTTGTTACACTCTGTGAATTAATCAGTGTTTTCCACTCTGATTCCGAGATTTCCACTGCATCATCAGGAATATTGGTGCCGTGAAATTCAGTCGAATAAAATCCGTTTGTCGATGCAGAATAAAAATATGACATTTCGTTAATATCCCATTGCAATGTAATACGCATCAGCAGATGAACCATATCCTGAACCGGGCGACACCGTAATATTAAATCCAGTGTTCTGGACACTTGTCGCCGATACAGTCGGCTGCCCTGCCGCGCCAGTAACGTTCAATGTAACTACGACAGCAATGACTCTTGAGAACGTCATCGGAAACCTCATCCCGTATGTTGAAGATACATTCGGGGCACCATTCAACTGACCGCACTGTAAAATTAATCCAGACGGAAATTTTTGCGCAGCAGCCGTTACGGTATTAATTGACGCGAACAGGCTCATATCAGGTATCTGATTCGCCCCTGTACCTACATTCCTTTTAGCCGCTTCTCCCAAACCAAGGTATGTGAGAAGACCTGCTACATCCTTTCCACTCAAATTAGTCAGCGTATTGTCCAGCGGTTGTTTACCTGACAGAGCATTCAACATTGTCGTGGCAAAGTTCGGGTCATTTCCCAGCGCCGCCGCCAGTTCGTTCAGTGTATCCAGTGCAGCAGGTGCAGAACCCACCATTGCCGCAATCGCCGATTTCACAAAAGCCGTGGTGGCAATCTGTGTATTGTTGACCGACTGTGCCGCCGTGGGGGCTGTCGGCGTCCCGGTAAGTGCAGGACTCGACAGCGGCGCTTTGAGTGCCAGCGCATCATTAATGGTGGTACTGAATTTCGGGTCATTGTTAATGGCTGCGGCTATTTCTTTCAGTGTGTCCAGCGTGGCTGGCGCACCATTAATAAGAGCCGTCAGTGCCGCCTGAACAAACGCAGTGGTCGCAACCTGCGTGGTGTTATTGCCTGCCGCAGGCGTTGGCGCTTTTGGTGTCCCGGTAAACGTCGGACTTTCTTTCTGTGCATATTGTGAATGCGGGTCCGGTGCGGCAAGGTGTTTTGCCAGCTGGTCATCCACGTACACCTTCAGCTCCAGTGCCTTGTCATCCACATACTTGCGGGTTGCCAGCACTACGGCAGGGTCGATTTTCAGGGTGATATTGTCCGTGCTGCTGGTAATCAACACCATACGCACGGTCTGGGTGCGCCCGCTGCCTTCAGCCAGTTGCGGCTTATAGCTTTCCGGGCAGTTGCCCACGGCAATCAATGCCCCTGACTCATCAAACAGGCCCACTTCACGTATCCACCAACCGCCCTCGTTTTCAGGGATCACCTGTTCAGCAATAATCTGGCTGCTGTTCTGCAGGTCGATATAAAGCATATTCAGCGCAGCCCGGCGTTTCTCATTTACCAGTGCCGTCTGCTTTGCGTCCGGCGTTGGCAATACTCCGCCGCCATCGCCCACCGCCATATGGGTAATTTTTAGCGGCACACCGAGCGCGGCGGCGCTGGCAAGTTTCGCCGCGCCAATATCCGTCAGCAGGGTATAAAATTTTGTGCTCATGGATTCACTCTCATTGTGTCAATAACATGGACCGCCCCGCCTTCATGCGCGGTGCCACCGGAAATAATCGTTTCGTTGATATACGGATAGATCGTGATTTCTTCGCCAAGATAGCTGGCGGCTCCCACCCAATGCGGGCCGCTGGTCTGCAGATTGATGGACATGCCGATCATGTGGCGGCTACATGGTTTGGCATCGCTTATCAGTCGCTCAAGTTCCAGATAGGTATCTTCAGTGATGCCCTGGTCCTGCACGCCGATATCCAGGCGAAACGTGCCCGGTGTTTCTCCGGTCTGCCACCACTCAATAATGCAGATCAGGAATCCGAATGGTTCCACCACCCGCCGCACGGCACTGGTGGTTCCTTTATGCTGATGAATATAAAAAGCATCCTTCACTACCTGGCGTTTGACGCTTTCTGTCCAGCCCTCGTCCCAGCGATCCACAGAGAACGCCCAGGCGAGATAAGGCAGGAAGCTGACCGGACAGGTAGCCGGATTCCACAAGTCACGCAGCGGCACCTGCAAATCAGAAATCCCGCTACAGGTTTGCGCCAGTCGGCGCTCCAGTGAAGTTGAACCCGGTGGCAGCAGACTATTCATCCGTTCCTCCGTTGGTTACGCTCCACTGCGTACATGATGCCGCCTGTATTTTGTTCAGGACCACATCCGCCAGCGGAGAAGCCAGTTCCACACGTTGAACACCCTCAACATGCAGAGCAGCAAAGATGGCGCTACGGCGAATATCCCGACCAAGCCTCGTCTGGCTGGCAATGTACTTCTGCAGGCTGGCTTTTGCCGCTGCCATTACCGGCTCTGCTTCCGGTCCCGGATAGAGAAAAATGGTGGCTTCCACGCGATACGGGATGATTTCTGCGCTGCGAACCGTAAGACGGTCAGCCACCGGGCGGACGTTCTCACTGTTCAGAGCTTTTTCCACCACGTCCAGCAGGTCTTTTTCTGCAGTTCCATCGCCTTCGCGGCTAAGGACAGTCAGCACCACCTCTGCAGGTGCCGGGCTGGTTGCACTGGCATCCGCCACCCGGCCGTCGGCGCTTCGGGCATGAAATTCATAAGCTGCAGTTGGCCCCGCAACAGAAAGCCCTTCAAAGGCTGCAGGCACACGCAGGCGTAACGCTTCATCGCTTTCCATCACAGCTGCAACGGGCGGCACAGCATCATTATCAGCAGTCGTCACCGTCAGGCGTTTCACGTTGTAGTTGGCAGCGAGCTGGTCAAGATCGCCGCCCATCGCGTAAGCCACCATCACCGCCTGCGCGGCTTCGTTAATGCGCTGGCGCAGAAGCAACTCACGGTAAGCGTTCTCCTGCAACAATTTAGTGACGGGTTCAGATTCCAGCTCCAGCGTGCGGATCACTGCTTCCTGCTCATCTTTCGGATGAAGCGCAACAAATTCGGCCTTGCGTTCGGCAAGCAGCGTCTCAAAGTCCGGCACATCCACAATCTGCGGCGCAGGCAACTGCGAAAGGTCAATCACTGCCATTCTCTGCTCCTGTTGATACGGAAAGGGAAACAGGCACACCGTTATTACGCTGCCCGCTCAGCGCCACCACCATTGAACCGTCAAAGTTGCTGTTGATGGTGATAGAATCCAGCGTCAGCCGTGGCTCCCAGCGACTCAGCGCCACATACACTGCCGACATGACCTGCAGGCGTAATGCTGGATTTTGTGGCTGGTCTATCAGTGCCGACAGCAGGGAACCATATTCACGACGGGCAATACGGCTACCCTGCGGTGTCAGCAGAATGTCCCGCACCGACTGGCGCAGATGGTCAATATCAGTAATGACTTTGCCGCTGGTATTGTTCATCCCGCTATAAAGCGTCATACCGGGCCTCCGGTTGTATCGCCGCCTTTCAGGACGCCAGTATGCTGATGCGCATCAACCACGATCCCGTTAGAACTCATCGCTCCGCCGCCCTGGGTAACGCCACCATTGATCACCACTTCGCTGTTAATGCTCGTGCGGTCAGCCTCCAGTACAAACTCACTGGTTTTCATGGTGATGTTGTCAGCGGCCTCAATGACCATTGATTTGATGCCCCTGACATACCAGCGCCCGGTGGCGGGTTCATATTCAAACCAGCCGCCGTCAGGATGCTCTGTCACGCAAGCGTCCGCCGACGTCGACGGTGGAGCGAACTGATTCGAATAGACAGCGGGCAACGCAAAGGCGGTTTCCAGATTGCCTCCCAGACTCAGCAGCACCACCTGCTCACCTTCCGATGGTCGCCACCATGTGCGGGCATTCCCGGCACGCAGCGTCAGCCAGCTAATCCAGTTGGTTTCAAGGTCGCCCGTTTTCACCCGGCAAAGCCAGTTTTCCCGGTCCACTTCGGTGACTACACCTGTGCGGATCAGGTTGGTGATAAGGCGCATGATTTCGGTTAATTGTGCGTTCATGGCCTGTATCATTGACGAAAATGATTATATTCATCCACAATCCATTCATGTATAAAGCCTGATACAATAGACGCATTACCTTGAGGAAATGATATGCACTCCGATAATTATCTCTTCCTGGATAAAATCACATCATCATATTTTATTAAAGCTGATATTTTATTCAGAACAATTATATTTCAAAACATTGCCATCTCTCACGCCAATGAGGAAACTAACCCTCAGCTTTATGAGGCTTATACAAATCTTGAATGCTTTCTGGAAAAACATTCACCTGAAATCTCAGATAAAGGAATACGGCATGATTTAATAACAAAACATATGCCATCATTGTGCTTTAGTTCGCTTGTTTCAGCATTTGAAGATTACATTATTGAAATCATGAAGTTGACCTTCAGGATCAATCCAGAAAAACTAAATAAAATTAAGTGTGATTATGGGGTGTTTAAGTCATTATCTGAAGATGAACTTTTTGACTATCTAGTCAACGAAGGAGTCGCGAGTCTCACATTTGGATCACCCAAAGAATACATCAATAAATTATGCAAACTCTTATGCTTAGACAAAAAGAAAATAGAACATCTCTTAAAACAATACATTGAAATTAAAGCAAGACGAGACACAGGAGTCCATAATAATTGGGTGAAGGACCAAAGATATGAAAAAAAATTATTAGAGGCAGGAATATCCTCTGAAGAAAAAGAATACCTCATCCCTGACTTAGATTATTTTAGATATTCATTTAATTTGTGCGGCAAGCTTGTAAAATTAATAAGCAATAATTTTTCGACACAAATATTGAAAGAGCAAAAATTATTTGACAATGAATGAGTCAAATGAAGCTTAATTTATAAAAGCCATTGCATCAAAACATCCTTTATCGATGTTTTGATGTTACTATTTACTCCTAATAAATTTCGCTCAGCGTAACGTACCTCTGGGCCTTTACGGCTGACGCGATCACGCAGGCCGTAGTGATGAACACGGGCAATGCGCTGTACCTTACCTTCAAACTGCACGCTGGCAGAATCGGCGCTGGCGGCAGTTTTCAGGTATTTTGTGGTGCGCAGCTTTGCAAACATCTGACGTTTGATACGGCCTTTTTTACTGCGTGCTGTTAACCGTCGCGGTTCATAGCTGCTGCCGTCAGGATTGCGCTGCATCCTGATATTCTGCTGCTGTGTCCGGCGCAGTTCCTGCGCCAGCTGCCGCATCATACGGCTTCTTGCAGCTGGCTCCAGATTCGCCAGCAAGGCACTCAGCCAGTCGTCCACTTTCTGCAGTTCAGCCACGTTTCACCGTCCACATTTCTTCAGGTTCATCGGGTTCCGCTACCGCTTCAACGCTCGACACACTGCCGTCAGTACTGACCAGCACCCGCTCCGTCAGTTGCAGGTTAAGGCTGATATCACAGACATCGTTGCGCAGAATGTCCACCTCAAAGGTGAATAGTTTTTCCCGTAACGCCGGATTATTGATGGCATCAGGCTGGTTATCCCGCAGCCACAGCAAAACCGGGGCCATCAGCAGATTCTGGTCGCCGCTGAAATCCTCAATCACCACGTTCAGGGTGTAACGGTACTCCCATGACATGGAGCTGGCCCCCGTGGCAACCAGCGAACCGTTATCCACAAACAGATGCAGTTTGTCCGGGTTATTGCGGACATAAGGCACCGCTTTATTGAGGGCGTGGCGCAGGGACTGTGGTTTGTTCACTGTTTCGCTCCTGACACGCAATAATCATGTCCACTTTGTCTGCACAGACTGCCCAGGCGGCCTCCGTTTCATCCAGCAACGCGTTCAGATCACCGTTAGTGCGCGGCGCTGCCTGATCCAGCCGACACGGCGTCACTCGCGGACAACCACTGACGGTAAGCTGCACCTCCGGTGAGTGTCGGACGTTCCCGCAGCCGGATAATGTCAGCAGGCAAAGGAGTATCAGCCCAGCGGTGTAAATCCTCGTTCTCACGTTTCAGTTCCTCGATCCGGTGTTGTCGTTGTCTCAGCAGCGCGCTGGTCTGTTCTGCTTCGGCATAGAGCCGCGCCTGCTCCCGGTTATTGGTTTCAGCCAGAATGGACAGACTGATCAGCTGGCTATTTTTCTTCGTTAGTTCGTGCGCTTTACTGTTCAGCGCCGCGCGCTGCGTTTCGATGGTGTGGCTGGCGCTGTTAAGCCGCCACGACTGCCAGCCCAGCGCAACGAGTGCCAGCGCCGCCACTACCGCCAGCGCACGCGTCATAGTCCAGCTCCTTTAAGGCACCAGGCCATCTCCCGCGCACGGCGGTTATCCAGCCCCTGATTAAACACACCTTTTACATAAACCCAGCGCGGCAACTGTCGGCACGCATCCGCCCAGCGCCGCTGGTTGAGCAATTTCACCAACGTGGAACTGCAGGCATTGCCCGTTCCCACGTTGAAGGCAAACGACACCGTAGCGTCATATACCTTCTGCGGCGGCTGTTGCTTCACACACCTTTCCAGCGCCCGCTCCACACGCAGCACGTTGGAGATCAGCCCTTCTGCTGCCTGTCGCTCCGTAATGGTTTTGCCGGGAATGACGCCCGACGTATTACCAATGCCGTCGGTCCAGACACCCGCGCTGCACTGATACGGCTGCAGACGACAACCTTCGTAATCGGCAATCAGTTTCAGCCCTTCCACGGAGGTGTGAAGCTGCTGAAAACCCGGCAGCGTGGCAGCAATAGCCAGCACGGCCCCGACAAGGCAGCGTTTAACGATTGATGGATTCATAGTCCTCCCGCGAGATCTGCCCGTCGCGCAGAAGCTGGTAGGCTTTGTGTTTGTAGTACCAGTTGATAGCCAGCATCAGCACACCGATCATCAGGCCGCCCAGCGTTGAGGCATCCTTGATGGACAAATCGCCCAGCCAGGCCAGCACGACGGCGATGCAATACGTGATAAAGGCGCTGATTCGCTCAAGCGTCATAATTCAGTCCCATAGCTGGACGGTCTGCACGGTGGTGGTCGGAATGTCCGGCAGCTCCACCTGCAGCCCGTGAGGTAAAAAGGGGCCGTATTCGGCAAGCCCCGGATTTGCCTTCAGTACCTGCTCCGTGACACCCTGCGTGCGCCCGTAATGACGCCAGCAAAGCGCGTCCACCGTGTCATACTGATGCGCACGCACTTTCATCAGATAAGCTCCACTGTGCAGTGCGGCGCATCCTGCACCCGGCTGATGGCCCAGCGGGCGTCACGCCACAAATCACCGCTTGCTTCCGCCAGTTCCTCGCCCCGCTTCACACCCAATGCCGTGGCGTCATAGTCCTGGTAACGTTCGTTGAGCATGGCGCGTGCCCAGCAGTAAACCGCGTTGAAATAGTGCTGAATGCGCTCACTTTTGCCGTCCAGCTGTTCCGCCGGAACCTCTGCCAGCGAGGCATACCCCAGCATCTGCTGGCGTCTGCGAAACTCATACAGCTCTGCGTTGACCTCCGAAATTGCCGACAGCGCAACCTGCTTTAAACGCGGCTGCGTCACCGTGCCGTCAGTGCGCATCACGCTGCGAAACTCCGACAGGTCCACATCAGGCCAGAACGGCGTATTTCTGATGATTTCCGCCTGTTCCGGTGCCTGTTCTGGCGCAACAAACTTCATGCTGCTTTCTCCTGAAATAAAGGGCGGTGGACGGGGTTTTGATGTGGCAGTGCCTTTCGCCACCCCGTGCCGCCCGTGCGCGGGGGCACGTTCTGTCAGCGGCTGTCATTGCGCAGTCTGCGCTCCAGCTGCTGTTTGTCTTTTTTCACGCCACAGCGGGGATCGAGCTGTAACGCATGGTTGAGATGATTAAGGGCGGAAGCCGGATTGCTTTCACTCAGGACAGCGCCAATCGCTTTATGCAGACGTGCCCGTGACTGGTCCGGCATATCCAGACCGTCTGTCAGCTCCAGCGTCTGCAGCAACAGATCAGCATCAAAGCCGGTGGCGGCAAGCATTGCGCTCTGCGCCGCGTCTGCCATTTCCTCTGCCAGCACGGTCTGCACGTTGCGGTTACCCAACGGCATCACCCAGCCATGACGCAGGGCGTGACGCCCGATCTCCAGCGCCCCGGCATAATCTCCGGCATCAATGCGCCACAGCATCACGTACATCAGCACGTCATCCTGTTGAGCGCCTCCGGCAGCCAGGACACCCTCTGCCCAGGCGGCGTACTTCGGCAGCAGCTCCACCTTGATTTCCGCTTTTTTGACCGTGGACTGAACGCCCTTGAGACGGCGGCGGTCTTCCGCCAGTTGCAGCAGCATCAGGTCATAGCCCGATGCGTGGCGAACACTGCCGCCCTCGCGGGCGGCCTGTTCAGCCTGAACGCGCAGGCGATGCTGCCGTGCGGGACTCAGGCTCATGGATTACGCTCCGGTTTCGGCTGCGGCGGCGCTGAAATCACCAATCTGGATGTTTTCCACCAGTGCGGCGCAGCGGTAGTCCTCAACCACATAGGCTTCATTAACGGATTCAAAGTTTTCAATCCGGTCACGTTTCGGGTTGTCGATAACTGAACGGCGGCGGGTGTCTTCCTGCCAGTAGATGGACAAGTTATCCAGACGGGTGATCAGCAGCGCATTCGGCGGGAAGAACGGCGCACGCACGGCCTGCAGACCGCCCATGCGTTTCTGACTGATAATCATATCGGCTGCCAGTTTTTCACTGTTTTCCTGCTCTTTGTTGACCAGCGGGAAATACTTGTCAGACAGCAGTTCACGACCGCAAATCACCACCAGATCGTCATCGTCCTGGTAGACCACGTCGATAAGCTCATTGACCGCATCCATCACCACAGCGTCCAGGTTGGCATATTCGCCACCTTTCCCGACTTTCACCGCACCCGGTGTGGTTTCACCACCCGTGGTGGTGCTGCCCATGACGTGATCCGGTGCATCCTCACGGATTTTCTGCAGCCAGCCTTTATTCACATCCTGCAGCAGCGGGTTTTCGCTACGGTTGGAGGTTTTCGCACGCTTCACGCCGTTAAAGCCGATCATGATGCGGTCCAGTGCCTGACGTTTCACGATGGCGTCACGGATACGCACCTGGAAATCCTGAAACTTCGCCCACAGGTCCAGCTTCGCGTAGGTCAGTACCGTGTCAAAGTTGGTCTGCTCGCATTTGTATTCCACATCGACCATCAGCGTAGGATCGACAGGTTCACGCTCTTTCGCGGTGGTGTCAGTGGTTCCGGCAATGGTGCTGCCAACACCCAGCCCCAGCAGCTGACCAGACTGCTCGGTCACTGGCGTGACGTTAATCAGCGTCAGGAAAGCGGCGGATTGCTGGATCTGGTCTTCCAGCGTCTGCTGCACAGACGGCTCCACGGTGAACTTGCTGGACAGTTCTTCAACTGCCACACCGTTCAGACACGCCAGCTGCTGCAGGTAAGCGTTAAAAGCAAAGCGGGTATTCTTCTTCATCAGGTTTTGTGCTCCATCAGCAATTGGTCAGAGTGTCAGCGGGGGCGTTACCGCCTGTTGCACGCTGGCGGTAGTCCTGGCGGCTGTCTTCATGACTCAGCTTATTCACCAGTTCGTTAAAGGCGGTCTGCTGTGCCTGCAGGGCAGTCTCCAGCTCAGACAGACGTTCTTCCTGCTCAGACAGGGATTTTTCGGTGCGTGCGCTCAGGTTCTGCTGCTCAGTGGCGACCAGCTCCACGGCCTTATGCACATCAGAGAACCGGGCGTCATCGGACTGCTCTTTTTTGGTGAACAGCGCCGTGACACGGGCAAACAGGGACGGTTTGTCATCCTGGATTTCTTCCAGTTCGATCACCGTTTCCTCTGCAGCGGTAAAAAGATTGGCGGGATTCTGCTTGCGGTTTGCCAGCGGGTTATGGGCTGCACTGGCGCTGAATGTCAGCATTTCCGTACCCAGACTGGCGGGATCATCAGTGGCAGCCAGGCCGACCAGATAGGCTTTGCCCGTATCAGCAAACTTCGGGCTGACTTCCATAGAGGTGAATAATTTCTGGCCTTTTTTCACCAGCTCCACCAGAGATTCCGTTGGCTCAACGTCGGCATACAGCGCCATCTTGCCTGCCAGCGGACCTTCCGTGATTTCTTCAGCAAACAGCGCCGTCACCTTGCCGTAGCGGTTAAAGGTGCTGTCCGGCAGATAAGACTTGATGTGCTCAAGGTTAATCAGCGCGGTATACACCGCCGGGTTGTAGCTGGCTGCCATCTGTTCCAGCCATTCACGCTGGATTTCGCGTCCGTCGGTGGTGGCACCTTCCACCCCGATGCGAAAACGCTTTGCTTTCACTGTCATGAGCCGTGCTCCGTTAGAAAAAACTTACAGGAGCCTTATGGTTGCGGTGATGGGGGCAGTGAAACAATGCGCGGTATTTGTACCGACAACCACACAAACCGCAGGCGGGGAAAGCCTTCATTCAAGGCTGTAGGTTTGTGCCATGAACACCACACTGACACCCGCAGATCTCGATCCCCGTCGGCAGGCCATGCTGCTGTACTTTCAGGGATACCGCGTAGCCCGCATTGCTGAAATGCTGGGCGAGAAAGTTGCAACCGTTCACAGCTGGAAAAAACGCGACAAGTGGGGTGACTATGGGCCGCTGGATCAGATGCAGCTCACCACCGCCGCACGCTACTGCCAGCTCATTATGAAGGAGCACAAAGAAGGGAAAGATTTCAAAGAGATTGACCTGCTGGCGCGCCAGTCGGAACGCCACGCGCGGATCGGCAAGTTTAACAATGGCGGCAACGAAGCCGACTTAAACCCTAACGTCGCCAACCGCAACAAAGGCCCGCGCCGTCAGCCGGAAAAGAATGTTTTCACCGATGAGCAGATTGAGAAGCTGGAAGAAATCTTCCATTCCTCCATGTTCAACTACCAGCGCCACTGGTGGGAAGCCGGAAAAACCAACCGCATCCGCAACCTGCTGAAGTCACGCCAGATCGGCGCGACCTTTTACTTTGCCCGTGAAGCCCTGATTGACGCTCTGCTTACCGGACGTAACCAGATTTTTCTTTCCGCCAGCAAGGCACAGGCTCACGTCTTTAAGCAGTACATCATAGACTTCGCCAAAGAAGTCGAGGTGGAGCTGAAAGGCGATCCGATGGTGCTTCCTAACGGAGCCACGCTTTACTTCCTCGGCACCAATGCCCGCACGGCCCAGAGTTACCACGGCAACCTGTATCTGGATGAATATTTCTGGATACCGAAATTCCAGGAGCTGCGCAAAGTGGCTTCCGGTATGGCTATTCACAAAAAATGGCGACAAACCTATTTTTCCACGCCATCCAGCCTGACACACAGTGCTTATCCGTTCTGGTCCGGTGCGCTGTTCAACCGTGGGCGCAATAAAGCCGATAAGGTGGACATCGACCTGTCCCACAGCAATCTGGCCCCCGGCCTGCTGTGCGCAGACGGGCAATACCGCCAGATAGTCACCGTGGAAGATGCAGTGCGCGGCGGATGTAACCTTTTCGACCTCGATCAGTTGCGCATGGAGTACAGCCCGGACGAATACCAGAACCTGCTGATGTGCGAGTTTGTGGACGATTTCGCGTCCGTGTTCCCGCTCAGCGAGCTGCAGGCGTGCATGGTGGACAGTTGGGAAGTCTGGACCGACTTTCATGCACTGGCCCTGCGCCCGTTTGGCTGGCGCGAAGTGTGGATCGGTTATGACCCGGCAAAAGGTACGCAAAACGGCGACAGCGCCGGGTGCGTGGTGGTGGCACCGCCAGCCGTGCCGGGCGGTAAGTTCCGCATTCTTGAGCGTCACCAGTGGCGCGGGATGGACTTCCGCGCCCAGGCTGACGCCATCAAAAAACTGACTGAACAGTACAACGTGACATACATCGGTATCGACTCAACCGGCGTCGGTCACGGGGTTTACGAGAACGTGAAAGCGTTTTTTCCTGCCGTCCGGGAGTTTGTCTACAACCCCAACGTTAAAAACGCCCTGGTACTCAAGGCCTACGACATTATTAGCCACCGCCGCCTGGAGTTTGACGCCGGGCACACCGACATAGCGCAGTCCTTTATGGCAATCCGTCGCGCCACCACTGCCAGCGGCAACCGCCCGACCTATGAAGCCAGCCGCAGCGAAGAAGCCAGCCACGCCGATCTGGCCTGGGCAACAATGCACGCACTGTTTAACGAACCACTGCAGGGCGAGTCCGCCAATACCAGTAATATTGTGGAGATTTTTTGATGGGAAAGAGTAAGAAGAACCGCGCTGCGTCGACAAACCAGATCCGGCATAAAAGTCAAACTACAGCCGAAGCATTCAGCTTCGGTGATCCCGTTCCTGTTCTGGATCGCCGCGAACTACTGGACTATGTGGAATGCGTACAGACAGATCGCTGGTATGAGCCGCCAGTAAGCTTTGACGGACTGGCGCGCACCTTCCGCGCCGCCGTGCATCACAGTTCACCAATTGCGGTGAAATGCAACATTCTGACCAGTACCTACATCCCTCACCCGCTGCTCAGCCAGCAGGCTTTTTCACGTTTTGTGCAGGACTATCTGGTATTTGGTAACGCCTACCTGGAGAAACGCACGAACCGCTTCGGTGAAGTTATCGCCCTTGAGCCTGCTCTGGCAAAATACACCCGACGCGGGTTAGACCTGGATACCTACTGGTTTGTGCAATACGGTATGACAACCCAGCCGTATCAGTTCACGAAAGGCAGCATTTTTCATCTGATGGAACCGGACATTAACCAGGAAATCTACGGCCTGCCCGGCTATCTTTCTGCCATTCCGTCCGCCCTGCTCAATGAGTCCGCCACGCTGTTCCGCCGCAAGTATTACATTAACGGTAGTCATGCAGGCTTCATCATGTACATGACCGATGCTGCGCAGAACCAGGAGGACGTGAACAACCTCCGCAATGCAATGAAAAGTGCCAAAGGTCCGGGTAACTTCCGCAACCTGTTTATGTACTCGCCTAACGGCAAAAAGGACGGGCTTCAGATTATCCCGTTGTCAGAGGTGGCGGCGAAGGATGAGTTTTTGAATATCAAGAACGTGAGCCGTGATGACATGATGGCTGCGCACCGCGTGCCGCCGCAAATGATGGGGATTATGCCTAATAATGTTGGAGGGTTTGGGGATGTGGAGAAGGCCGCAAATGTGTTTGTGCGCAATGAACTTTTGCCATTACAGAAACGCATGGAGGAGTTAAACCATTGGCTGGGTGAGAAAGTTATTGCATTTTCATCCTATTGTTTATGAGATATAAATTGGTGGCCTTAATTATATAGCCACCATATTGCTTTTTATTTTACTCTAAAGGCATCATCGGCTTTATGTGGTATAGGAGCATAACGCTCGGTACTTACTCGATGTAGCACCGCAAATATATTCAAAGGTGAACCATCCTTTAACCTAAGAGAAACATACATTGGCATCGTTGGTGTTAACCCCCGATTTAGGCCAACAGTGGCACCACTTACTTTCATACCATTTTCTAAAGATGCATTTTCAATAAACCCCTGAGTGAATGAGCTTTCTCCATTGACCATAACAACAACATCATCATGCTTAATTGTATTATCCATAATCATCATAAAATCAGCAATTGGTTCTAAAAAATCCATTGCTGATAATTTCACTATCTTACCCCCATCATCATCCTTAATATCATAGGAGAGGTTTGAATACTTCTCAGGATTAGGAATATACGTATTTTGTTGATTAATGACATCTATAATTTGTCTTATTGCCACATCGATCCCATACGAATAAAGATCAATATATAGCGTTTGAGTAAGCAGAGCAGGCAAGGATATATTCTGGCAACGTATTGGTATAAATTTACACTTCCCGGACGATGCCTTAATTAAAGCATTTTGCCATTCCATTTTTACCATGTTACTTGCCAAGCTATTTTCTGTGACAAAAAAGAAAAAGAACGATACATTCTCCATTCCTAAATTCATCTTGTCAATAATACCCTCTCCGGGTTGGATAGACCAAGAATCGTAGAATACGTTATCACGCCCATAAACATCTGCTAGTTTTTCCGCTATAACACTTACAAACCTTTTGTCACGGTGATTATGACTTAGAAAGATCATAGCATGCCCCATTAGAAATTAATGTGTAAGATCTGCGTAGAGAGTCACCGACAGTGTACCAATAATAATCTTCTGCGCGCAATCGTATCCCCGCCACGCCTGCCCGCTTTATGTAGTTGTTTTCATGCACCTGCATGCTCTACGCAAAAGCCCGCCAGTTCTGGTGGGCCTTAGCAATAACGATCCTCAAACGATCATGCAATCTCATGCAGTATAGGCATGCACAACAACTTACCTTAAGAAAAAACATCTGATATGCCCAGCTGTTTCGTCTCTTTTCCAGTAGCTTGCTATGGCTTATCTTTAATGCAACTGTAATCGTGTATGAAGATACAATCCCTACCAATCATAAAAATGAGGAACACAAAGAATGACTGTGCACAAGCTCTCTGGTGCGTTTTTCCACGATATGCAGGTTGAGTGGCCCTGCCCTAACTGCAATCAGAAAACCCTACAGATCATTAAAGAAAGTTTCGTCTCGTATGACACACATGATACCCGAAAATTCCGCAGTGAAGATTGGTTTGAACTAGAAATGGATTCATCTATTTTCAGTTGCATGGCCCGCTGTTCAAGAATGCAATGTGGTGAAGTTGTGGCCTGTACTGGTAAGAGTGGATGGGAACAAGGTTGGGATGAAGAAAGAAATGATATTGAGTACTATCAATGGCACAGACCTTTCACCTTTTACCCATCACTGCATCCTTTCGAAATACCTGAAAAATGCCCAGAAGAAATTACCGAACCGCTTGAAGCCTCATTTTCCATTTTCCTAATACAGCCTGGCGCAGCAGCAAACCTAATTCGAATTTCAGTTGAAAGAATGCTAACCGCTATGGATGTAGCTGAACGTAATGATAATGGCAAACGCATAACTCTACACCACCGTTTAGGGATGCTACCTGAATTATACGGATCGTTTTCAAGACCTCTTATGGCAATTAAATTTTTAGGAAATGCCGGAAGCCATACCTACGATGAAGTAAAAGTCAAAGACATTGAGGATGCTTTTGAGATTATGGAGTACGTCGTCAATGACTTGTTCTCCGGTCGCAAAGAATCTGTCGAAGTATTGACGAAACGATTAAGTGAAAAATTCAAAGAAAACTGATCAAGATACAGGTGGTTCACTTTTACGGGCAAAATAACCGCTTTACTTTTGAACCACCTAACACCTCGCTACAATCGTTGTTCAGCCTTGCAGATGGTAAAAGCTAGTTTTATCATCCGCAACGTTCTCTAATGCAGCCAGCTGTCGTCTTCCCACACCTTCTGCATAATTTTCATCACTTGTTTTCTTTCTTCGTCCAGTTGCAGTCCGGTCAGTTCCACACCGTTAGAGCTACCTTTGCGGATACGAATTACCGTTTTTGGATACAGGGGGCGCAGATTGCGGTAAAGCTCGGATTCAAGGGCGTCCAGGATAGACTGGCTAATCTTCTGCTCTTTATCGATCATTATTTCAATGCGCATAAAAGTCACCTCAACTGATGACATCCATTGAGCGGTTGTATTCGTGGGTTCTGATTTTTGCCATGAGTTCATCTGTTAGTTCAGAAACCCACTGCAAAGCCAGCCCCTTCTCTTCATCACTACACTCACTAGCCGCTACAAGCTTAAGAAAAAAATCAATGCGCTGGAGCTTTAAAGACTCCAAAAAATAGTCCTGCATTTTTCCTCCTATGACACCACAAGCAATACTGTATACATAACCACTGTTTATATTTGCAGTATATAATAATCTTACTGATGTAAAACGTTTTTTTACGTTCATCAGCCTGATATGCCTGGTATTATTAAGAGCACGAATTGTTAATCAGCGTAATTAATACATGTTCCGCCATTTATCATCCTCCTGCAGACGCTGGTTCCGATAGAAGATACGCAGGCCTGCTCCTGACGGAATACTGCCACCGCGAAGGAGCAACTCGACCTCTTTCTCGCTGCCATCAAATCCTCTGGACTTCAGTTCATAGACAAGCTGCTGTCGCTGATGGTCTGTAATTCGCTGTTTGTAGTCTTTACGCCGTTTCGGTTTCACCAGGCGTAACCTTGCTGCCAGTTCCCGGCGATCTTTTTTGCTCATACTGTGCAGATAATCGTGCAACTCCTTGTCATCCATGCAGGTAATGTCCGTTCTGGTGTCCCCATCAGCTGATTTATCTTTCTCCTGCTGGTTCAAATTTTCAGCAAGGGGACAGTTATTGCCACGAGTCCAAGGGGCGCAAGCGCCCTGGTCGGCTGCCGCCTCCTGAATGTCAACGGCCTTACGAACCATTTTCCACTTCACCGCATGAGTGCAGATCTTGCCCTCTGCAATGGGTGACCAGATGCCATAAATACGAATACCGTGATCGCCATAGGCGGTCGGCTCTTCGTTGATTTCATAAGCGGTTCTGATGAGGTGATATTTGCGGGGAACCAGTACGCCGCCCTGCTTCATGATGTAGGTGGCAAAACAGCCAGCATCAGCGGCAGCCAGGATGGCATCAAGGCGCGGGTTATCCAGTACCGGCGCACCTGCTTTTTTGTCCCCCTGTTGCCTTGCCGCCTGACCAGCCAGCAATCGCAGTTCACGGTAAGCCTGACGCCCCGGAATGCCAAAGAAGCGGAATTGCTGAACACGATGCAAAGACGCCCAGGCATTAACGTATTCGGCGTTATCACGCAGGGATTTACCCGTTTCCTTGCTGATCTCGCCAGCCAGACCACGCCCGTCAATGTTCTTACTGATGTATTTCGCGATGTAGCTTGTTGGCGTACCTTTGCGCGGGTTTATCAGCTCAGACTTAAAGCGTGGTTCCGTGTTATTACCCAGCTCCTCGCGGTCTTCACGAATGGCAAACTTACGCAACAAAGCAGTAATGGCGCGGCGATCTTTTTTGCGCATAAAACACAACAGGTGCCAGTGAACTGTACCGTCATGATGCGGCTCAGCCACCCGCACGCCATACCAGCGTAATCCGGCTTTGTGCATCGCCTTACGAAATGCAGCAAACATACCGACCAGATAATCACTGCTTTGTCTTACCGTCGCATTTGTCCAGGTCGGGTTGGGCCTGCCGTTATTTAGCGTGGAATGGAAACGTGACGGACAGGTGATGGTGTAGAAAACGGCGCAGTCACCACGCATTTCCGCGATAAGCTCCAGACCTTTAACACAGGCCATCATCTCATTGCGGCGATGCGCAGGGTTGCTGCTGCTGGCGTTTACCACGTCTTCCATATCCAGCGTGTCGCCGTCTTCGTTCACCAGTTCATGAGAACGGAAAAACTCCAGCGACTTACGGCGCTGCTCACGTTTATGCATCACGGCTTCATAGCTGACATAGGGAGATGCTTTTTTGCTGACCAGGCAAACAGCACGCAACTGCTCTTCCCTCCATTCGCAACGCATCTTCCATAATTTCCGATACCACCAGTCGGCGCATAACATACGCGCCAGCGAACCCGGAATGAGTTCATAAGGCACGGGTTTACGGCGGTTTCTTTTCCGACAAAGTTGCTCAAACGCAGGCGGGATAACATCCAGACGCAGGGTTTCCGCTGCCACCTTTTCCCATGTCTTGCGGATTTCTTCTGGCGTAACATCATCGGTGGCATACAAATCGCCACAAGCTGTATCAAGGCACATGCTCATATGCGCAGCTACCAAGGTGGACAGGCGTTTCACCTGATCCTGACTCATTTCAGGCAGGATCAGCAGGCCGTCCAGCCCTTCATGGCTTGCCATAAAGCGAAAAGAAGTGGATAGCTGACTGTCGCGTACATGCTCCAGTCGTTCCAAGCATGGCTTAATCGTCTCACGCAAATAGCGGGAATAAGCCTTTGGCCTGCCCAGGCTGCTGAAGTATTTAATACGTTGCATCAGCGGCTTGCTGATATGGGAAGGCTGGGCGTTGACGTCCGCCAGAATGGCCATGTCTGGATTAAAACGCTGCTGCTCATGCGCCAGCTTTGCCCGGCTAATTAGCTTATCCTGCTCCATTTCGCGTTGGACAGGATCACGGGATTCATTAAAGAAATAACGCTCCCAGACCTGATCACTCAGTGCCTCGCGGCGCAGTTGTTCCTGCTCGTTATCGGCAGCGTACAGAGTGATCAGGTTTGAAAGCGCAGAAACCGGCGCAACTTCCGCCGGGTCCAGATAAGGGTTAATGGCCTTTTTCGGGCTGTTCCATGAGAATGCTGCGGCGACCTCGTTAAAGCCGCTGCAGTTGTTCATATCAGCATGGCTCATGCACGCACTCCGTACACGACGGAACAATCCACGCCACGCGAAGGATCAAATCCTACCCAGCAGCGCGGCCCGGAAACAGCGATGATTTCTGTTGCAGATTTACTCTCACCAGCTGCCACGCCGATGCTGCGTTTTGCCTTGATGTAGTGGTGAGTAAAATTGCGATACAGCGAACGGATCAGGGATGTGTCACTGTTAGAAACAATGACCGGATGACCTTCAGATGATCGATGTTCAAGAACGGATGCCAGGTGATACTGGTCATCTTCAGTGAAGCCATCAGTGTGATAGCCGGAAAACGTACCGTCATAAAGCGGATCGCAATACACCACATCCCCCGCCTTCAACATCGCCAGCGTTTCATCAAAGCTGGCGCAGATAAACGTTGCCCGCTGGGCTTTCTCTGCAAATGCGCGAATTTCTTTTTCAGGGAAATACGGATTTTTATAATTACCGTAGGGAATGTTGAAATACCCGCTCTTGTTATAGCGACATAGCCCACGGTAACCATGACGATTGAGATACAGAAAATATACCGCTTTCATGAAATCAGTAATTTCAGTGGAGTAATTAAACTCCTGCCTTATGTTGTAATAAGCCACCTCTCTGTTTGCTTCCTCAAATAAAGCTCTGGCACGAGATATAAACGCCTCACAATCAGCAGCAACCTTTTTATAGAGGTTGATTAAATCAGGATTAATATCCGCAACCAGATAGCTGGGGTAATCCGTCTCCATCATCACAGCACAAGAACCCGCGAAAGGTTCAACCAGTCGCGTGCCAGCAGGAAGGTATTTTTTCAGTTCGGACATAATGGTGGTTTTATTACCCGCCCATTTCAGGATGGTGCTCATACAGCACCTCCTGCAATAACATATCCTAAAGCTTCTAATGGGGTTAATGAGCGAATTGATAGCATCACCCATTGTTCTGTAACTGCCATGACGTCATTAACCGGAAGCACATGAGAGATAACCGCGGCCCATTCCCTACCCGTAAATACGCCATGCTTCCATTCGCAAAGAGAAAGAACATCACCAACTTTATAGCCACGATCGTCTTTACGAAGTTCAGCCGTCTTTTGACCTGCAACCACAGCGTTGAAATACTTAGGTGCAATTTTTAATTGATGGATACGCACAGCCCCTGTCATACAGCACCTCCGTTGTAATGTTTGCCTTTCAGCTCTGCGATTTCCTGACAGGTAATGCAAAGCTGCACTCCTGGAATGGCGCGGCGGCGTGCTGGCGGAATTGGCGCTTCACATTCAATGCAAAGCACGCGAGACACGCCCGGTGTTTTGGCACGGGCAGCACGGATATGGCGCTGGCGTTCTTCTTCAACGCGCTGCTGTACGAGATCCATTGCATCAGCCATTAGTGGATCTCCTGCGCTTCGTTCTGGATTGCTTCAGCGGTCACACGCAGCAGTTCTGCCGCTTCGACGTGGTTTAGCTGGCGGGATGTGATATGACACGCAAGACTATCAAGGCGGGCAGCCATTGCTTCAGCCCTTGCCCGGCGTTCTTCCAGACGAGCCTCTGTCAGTAAAATATTAAGCCCTGCGTCATCCGGTCCGGTTTTAGTCGTGAGGGTTTCAATATTACGCATAATCAATTCTCCTGAATTTAGATAAAGGGATGCCCGGCGGGTTTACGCCATTAATTTCATTAGCTGGTTAATTCGGCATGGTTAGCCGTCTGGGAAATAAGCTCACCACTGCACGAAAATGATTCATTGCTTTAATCAACTCCCGCTTTTCGTCAGTGGTCAGCTCATTAATGCTGATGCTATGACGTTCAGCTGGAATTTTTGCCATAAAGAATATGGCAGCCAGTGCCCGTTTATTTTGTTCGCTATTGATATCCCGTGGATCACGCATATCTTTAATAAACCGCTCAAGCTCTGACTCAATATTCAGGCCAAAAACTTTCGCCCTTAACTCCGCAATGTGATTAAGTCCATTCAGGCGTTCACCGGGGCTTAATGGAACAGTAGCCGCAGCGCCTTCAATAGCCATTTGTTCCCCCGTTTTTTCGTAGATAGTTCTGCCAGCAATTCATCTTGTGAACGGCACGGATGCCAGCGTTTACCATCCTCACCCATGATCCAGCCGTGACCGTAGTGCATTGCCGGGCTTTGATTTACCAGCAGCGATGCAAATGATGGTTCTTTCGTCAGCATAAGCACCTCACAGCAAACCGAATGAAGCACCGAGGCCAGTCACGGTATCAACTGCACTCGCCATCGCAGGATTAGCCTGTAAACGGGCCTGCAATGAAACAGCAGCCAGCGCCATCAGTCGTGTTACAGAGTTAATGCTGCTGATAGTATCACGACGACCGGCACTAGTTTTTACATCACCAGATACCGCACCTGCTGCAACACGTCCGATCTCTGCAGTTGCGCTCATGACGTAATGCGGCAGTTTCTCTTTTGCAACCTCATTAATCGGTACACATGGCAGGCAGTGAATCTGTGCCAGAAAACCATCTACCAGCGTTGAATCTTCTGTCAGATCGGTAAGCAGCCAGATTTCTGGTGCGGTTAATAAATGAGGTTGAGATGGGTTCAGCTTGTTCCGCAGAATCTGCACATTCATGCCAGCACGTTCTGCCAGTTGCACCAGATTGTGGCGCAGTGCGAATGCACGACAGGCTTCATCAAAATGTGGATGTTTGGAAACTTGGTAATCAAACATGGTTTTCAACTCCGAACTTATCGCAAAATCGAACTCAGCGTCTTATTGCGAAAATAGACATCTATTAAGCAGACAAAGCATCAACAGTCAGAGCAGCCAGGTTAATCATTACCTTTTCACGTTTTTTGTCTTTACGAAGACGATGACGAGGTAGTCGGCCATCAGCCAACATGTCGTTAATCGTATCAATAGAAAGGCCAGTCAGTTCGCTATAACGTTCGATTGTGACATGTGGTGTATTCAGAGTAATTGAAATGTTAGGTGTCATAAGGCAACATTCCTTCTAGATATGGCTTGTGGCGAGCCGTTGTTTGTCGTGATTAGTAGTGAAGGCTCCAAAAGAACACTTCTGGTTCAACCTTAAGATCGCTTTTGGAATCTGTCAACGAATTTTGGATTTCTTTGGAGGACTTGTGGATTTCAATAGCGGCGGTAAGAAAGCCATAGAACGTTTAGTTGAAGCATATGGGTTCGGTACCCGTCAGGCTCTCTGTGATCATTTAGGTGTTTCTAAGAGCACCATGGCAACGCGCTATATGCGTGATATTTTTCCAGCAGATTGGGTAATCCAGTGCGCCCTTGAAACGGGCACCTCGCTTAATTGGCTAACAACAGGGCATGGTTCAAAGCAAGCATCAGCAAATACAAATACTATAGAAGTAGAAAAATATTTATTGTCTGATGGAGCATTGCAGAAAGACGGTTTTTATATTTTTGATAAGGGATTTCTACCCTCTACGTTTAAAAAACCTTTTGTCATCACAGATAACAATTCTGAATTTATTTGTGATAAAGAATTTGATGATATACGTGATGGTAAATGGATAATAAGTATTGATGGCGAAATAACGATCCGTGACATTACTCGTTTACCCGGTGGAAGAATCTTCGTCGAGGGTGGAAACAGAGCCTTCGAATGCAAGATAGAAGACATTGAAATAATTGGTAAAATTATAAGTTTAACAGTCAAGTATGTTAAATAGTACCGGGAGGAAACTATGCTTGGTAAGGTATTTTTTGTGGTTTTGTCATGTTCTTTGTTATTAAACCCACTAACTACCTATGCTAGAAATTATCCCTGCTCAGGGAAAAAGGGAGGTGTTTCTCACTGTACCTCAGATGGCAAATTCGTTTGCAATGATGGAACTATTAGTAAATCCAAAAAAATCTGTACTAAAAACTCACGATAACTTTTGCTTTTATATCTGCGCCTAAAATAAAAATGAGCCGCAGGTTAGCCGCAAAATTTACATACTCACATAGCAAAAAGAATAGCCAACTTCATTATGGCTTCAGTGAGATGTATCGTCACAGGATTTCATACATTGACACTGGTTATACATACAGTAAAAATGCTCTCCACTGGAGGGCATTTTTTATGGCAGTACGAAAACTCACCACAGGAAAATGGCTTTGCGAATGTTACCCCGCCGGACGTAGTGGGCGTCGTGTGCGTAAACAATTCGCCACCAAAGGCGAAGCTCTGGCTTTTGAGCGTCACACGATGGAAGAAACCGAAGCAAAGCCCTGGCTGGGTGAATCAGTGGATCGTCGAACACTGAAAGACTTGGTTGAACTATGGTTCAAACTACATGGTAAATCTCTGACTGCTGGGCAGCATGTCTATGACAAATTACTGCTGATGGTTGACGCTCTGGGCAATCCCCTTGCAACCGATCTCACCTCTAAAATGTTTGCCCACTATCGAGATAAACGCCTGACAGGTGAGATCTACTTCAGCGAGAAATGGAAAAAAGGAGCAAGCCCGGTCACCGTTAACCTGGAGCAAAGCTATCTAAGTAGTGTTTTTAGCGAACTATCCCGCCTGGGCGAATGGTCGTATCCGAACCCACTGGAGAACATGCGAAAATTCACCATCGCAGAAAAAGAGATGGCATGGCTTACCCATGAGCAGATTGTTGAATTGCTGGCTGATTGCAAACGTCAGGACCCAATACTGGCACTGGTAGTTAAGATATGCTTAAGCACAGGCGCACGCTGGCGTGAAGCCGTAAATCTTACCCGCTCACAGGTGACCAAATACCGAATTACCTTTGTAAGAACGAAGGGGAAGAAAAACAGAAGCATCCCTATCAGTAAAGAGCTTTACGAAGAGATCATGGCGCTTGATGGGTTCAATTTCTTCACAGACTGCTATTTTCAATTTTTATCCGTGATGGAAAAAACGTCTATCGTGCTCCCTCGCGGTCAACTCACACACGTTCTGCGCCATACGTTTGCGGCGCACTTCATGATGTCGGGTGGAAACATTCTGGCCTTACAAAAAATTCTCGGACACCACGATATAAAAATGACTATGCGTTACGCACATCTGGAAACGGCGCTCCGTTTCAATCCTCTGGCAACGCTGCCAAGTGGCGACAAAGTGGCGGCAGCGGTTGGCATTACCCCGTAATAACCACCACTGACCACCACCCCAACTTATTGTTTTTACTCTAACTTATTGTTTTCATTAACCCGTTTACATAAATGGTTTTTTTGTTGCCTGAAATTTATCTACTACCCAGCAATCCTCTCAACCATCCTCAA
>ERZ827458.851-NODE-851-length-31773-cov-6.915947_pt1 | contig 31773 bp, 31 predicted proteins | sample MGYA00519706_ERZ827458 | MGnify/ENA primary metagenome ERZ827458 (study PRJEB31778, sample SAMEA3449309) | human gut metagenome | biome: human gut; feature: human-associated habitat; material: faeces | place: United Kingdom | collected 2010/2012 ...
CACATATGAAAAGCACATATCTCAGAGGAGAACTGTACTACGCAGACCTTGGTACGGGGGTTGGTTCCGAGCAGAACGGCTATCGTCCGGTGGTCATTATCCAGAACGATGTTGGCAACAGGCACAGTCCCACCACCATCGTGGCGGCGATTTCCACGCAAATTAAGTCCAAAGCCAATCTGCCCACCCACTACCATCTGAAGCCGGGGAGCGGACTTGTGCAGCCCTCCATGGTCATGCTGGAGCAAATCAGAACCGTGGACAAGACCCGGCTGGTTCAGTACATCGGAAAGCTGTCTGAGGGGGAACTCAAGGGACTCAATCATGCGCTGGCCATCAGCATTGGCCTGATTCCCACAACCCCTGAAAAATTGATACTGTGCTTATGCAGCACCTGCGCCGAGAATTTCTACGGCTCAGGTGCTTATTTTCTGCGACGGGTGAATCCTATCGCAGTTGAGAAGGAGTTGTGTACCTACTGCAACCAGAGGGCTGGATTTGATTATGAAATCACCCCTCGGCATAAAGGCCGGTAAGCAGGTTCGCACCTTTGTCAAATCGTTCTCTTTTTTATAATATGAAGGAGGTCAATCATGCTTGTCTATACGATCCGCAAGAGTGATTTGTATGCGTCCGGCATCGAACCAACCCGGAAAATTCTGGACATTGCCAGTGAAAATGAGAATGTGGATTTTACCCTTGTCCTTGCGAAGATTCTCAGGGAACTGACTGCCCAGACCGGGAACATAACTTAAGGAGTGAAAACATATGACAGTCGTTGAGCGGTTAAGAAACAGGGGAGTGACCCCGAGAGCGGTTTTGTATGCCCGTTTCTCCTCGGACAACCAGAGAGAAGAATCTATCGAAGCCCAGCTCCGTGCCATGCATGAGTATTGCAGCCGGAATTCCATCGTCATCATTCACGAATACTGTGACCGGGCAAAATCCGCGACTACGGATGACCGCCCGGAGTTTCTGAAGATGATTGCGGCATCCAGAGAGGGGGACTTCGACTTTGCCATCGTCCATAAGTTGGACAGATTCAGCCGGAACCGTTATGACAGCGCCTACTACAAACGGGAGCTGAAAAAGAACGGTGTGCAGCTTCTGTCTGTTCTGGAGCAGATGGACGACAGCCCGGAGAGCATCATCCTGGAATCCGTGCTGGAGGGCATGAGCGAATACTACTCCAAGAATCTGGCCCGTGAGGTCATGAAAGGAATGAGAGAATCGGCTATGGATTGTCGTTACATTGGTGGCTGGATTCCTTATGGTTTCCGGGTAGACCCCCAGACCCACAGATATATCATCAATGACTATGAAGCGGAAGCCGTCAGGATGATCTTCCGGGATGTGGCTGACGGCTGCGGATATAATGTGGTTTTGAATAAGCTGAATTCCATGGGATATCGCACCCGGCTGGGCAATACCTTCTCCAAGGAAACACTGTATGAGATGCTGCGAAACGAAAAATACAACGGTGTCTATGTTTTCAGCCGTGCTGCCAGCAAGGACGAGCTGGGGCGGCGGAACAATCACCTGGACAAGCCCATTGAGGATCAGATCCGTATTCCCGGCGGGATGCCGAAGATCGTGGATGACGAAACCTTTGCCCGCGTTCAAGCAATTCTCACCAGCAGAAAGCGGCATGGACGGCGGGACGGGAAACGGAAGTATCTGCTGACCGGCATGGTATTCTGCGGTCTCTGTGGTCACAGATACTGTGGCGATTCCATGCAGACCGGGGGTGAAAAGAATCGAAGCGTGATCGGCACCTACTTCTGCAATAACCGGAAAAATCACGGTGCCCATGCCTGCAGTAACTCCAATATCCATCAGGAACCTTTGGAGGAACTGGTGCTTCAGAAGATTGAAGAAATCGTCTTTGATGAATCCCGGATTCCGGGAATCGTGCAGGCTTACCGGGAGCTGTGCCAGCAGGAGGATGGGACGGATAAAGATAAGATTCGCACCCTTCGCCAGAACCTGAAAACCGTAGAGCAGAAGATTAACAACATTGTCAATATCATTGCCAATACGGGCAGCGCGGCGTTGGTCACTCAGCTTACTCAGTTGGAGCGGGAGAAAGAGCTGCTGGATGTTCAGATTCAGGAGGAGGAACGAAGCGCTGAGGAAAGTGAATTAGACGAGGATGCCATCCTGGCAGCATTTCGTCAGGCACAGAAAATGTTCCACAATGGCACATTGCCCCAGATGGAACAGATCATCAATCTATATTTGGACAGAGTCGTTGTATTCCCTGATTATGTGGAAATTCATCTGAACAATGTCCCAACGAACCTTTTGAACCCGTCTGAGACAAAAGACGAACCCGCGCTTGGCGGGTTACATACATTTTATATCGAAAAAATGTGCGAGAGAAATGCACCCCAAAATCGCACAAGGAAAAAAGGAAAATATGGATATATTATTCTGGTGAAACTACATAGAAAAGAACAAAAGAAAGCCAAATCCAGAAGAAAAGGACAAAAAGAAACCCGAGCCCAAGATGGCTTGGACTCGAGTAAAACTGGTGGAGCCGAGGGGAATCGAACCCCTGTCCGAAAGCAACTTGGAAAGAACTTCTCCGGGCGCAGTTTGTTATTTGCATTCCCTTTCCCCGGCGGGAACAAACACCCTACGGGAATCGGTAGCTTCATTGTGCGTGGTATGGGCAAAGCTTACCATACCCACGTTCTCCGCTTAAATCACACCCGAGCCCGGGTCAGCGGAACTCCCGGGGCGGATGGGCGCCTAATCAGGCAGCCAGGGCAACAGTATTGTTGTCAGTTAAATTTAAGAAATTGCCCGTTTTATCGTGGCCAGGCGCCACGGCCCGCTATTCCAGCCTCACTACCCCCGTCGAAACCAGTACGGCCCCATGGGAGGCTGCAAAATACCGTGGGTATCTTGCAGCGGATAGCTGTCTTAGGATCTTCCGTAAGGATCGGGGAGCTTATTCGGCTCCGGGTAGGTCTCGCCGTGGGTGTCCACGGTGATGGAGGCAATCTTCTGCTCCATCTGGGGACGGTCGTTGCGGTCGGTCTGGACGGAGGCGATGGCGTCCACCACATCCATACCGGAGGTCACCTTGCCGAAGGCGGCGTACTGACCGTCCAAATGCTTGGCGTCGGCGTGCATGATGAAGAACTGGCTGCCCGCGGAGTTGGGGGAGGAGGAACGCGCCATGCTGAGAACGCCCCGCTTGTGCTTCAGGTCGTTCTTGACGCCGTTGAAGAAGAACTCGCCCTTGATGCAGTAGCCGGGGCCGCCCATACCGGTGCCTTCGGGACAGCCGCCCTGAATCATGAAGCCGGGAATGACTCTGTGGAAGATCAGACCGTCATAAAAATGGTGATCGCACAGGTCGATGAAGTTGCGAACGCTCTGGGGCGCCTTGTCGGGATACAGCTCGCCCTCGATGACGCCGCCGTTTTCCATGGTAATCTTGAATGTGGGATTCATTGATTTCTCTCCTTCATGGCCCGGTCGATCTGACGCCTGGCGTCCTTCTCTGCCGCGGCCTGTCGTTTGTCGTATAGCTTTTTGCCCTTGCACAGCCCGACCTTGACCTTCACCCGGCTGCCCTTGAAGTAGACGGACAGGGGAATCAGGGCGTAGCCGTCCTGCTTGACCTTGCCGTAGAGCCGCATGATCTCCCGCTTGTGCAGCAGCAGTCGGCGGGGACGGCGGGGGTCAACGTTGAAGCGGTTGCCGTGGTCATAAGGGGAGATGTGCATCTGGTTCAAGAGCATGTCGCCGTCCTTGATACCGCACCAGGCGTCCTTCAGGTTCAGTGTGCCTGCCCGGATGGACTTGACCTCGGTGCCAACCAGCTCGATACCCGCTTCGATTTCCTCTTCCACGAAGTATTCGTGATAGGCTTCCCGGTTCCGCGCCATGACCTTTACGCTTGCCTTTTCCAGATGTCTCACCCCCTGTGCGATTCTACGGTCATTATACCATAACTGTCAAGGGGATTATACCGCTCAACCGGTAAATGTTTCCGCTTACAGCAGACGCAGCCCCCACTCGCCGCTGTTTTCCTGATAATACTGGAATTCGTTCAGCGTGTCGGATTCAAAGACCTTCAGCATGTCCATGAAATCCTCCACCAGACGGTATTCCGACAGTTGCTGCCGGGGCAGCCAGAACACCTCGCCCTCGTCGGAGGACTGCAAGTTCCCGGTGTAACGGTCAGCCTTGTAGAAAAAGACCACATACCGGGTGTTCCCCTTGGCCGGGAATTGCTTGACGCCGCACAGCGTTGGGTTCTCGATGGTCAGCCCGGTTTCCTCCCGAGTTTCCCGGATGGCGGCCGCGGTGAAGGCTTCGCCCGGCTCCACGTGTCCGCCGGGGAAGCAGATACCCGGCCAGCCGGGGTCATTGCGATCCTCCATCAGAAGATTGCCATTGCCGTCGGACACCATGACCAGCACGGTGAAAATCGCCTGTTCTGCCATCGTTACACCCCGTCAAACAGAAACTGTTCCAGATCTTTGGTAGACGCGAAGGAAAGGTCGCACAGCCGGGTCATTTCCTCCGTGATCTCCGGGCAATCTGTCCGACCCCAACCGGCAAAGGCGATGGGGACACCGGCGCTTCGCGCCATTTTCCAAGCGAGCTTCACATCGTCCACCACCAGCAGCTGGGACTGGGTATAGCCGTATTTTGCCATGATCTGCTCCAGCGGCCACGGGCTGGGCTTGCGCAGTTCCTCCGGTAAGTCCCAGCCGTAAATGTCGTCGGGGAGGATGCCAAAGTGGGTCTCATAGTCCCGGGTGATGTTCTGGATGCAGGAATGGGAAACGACGCAGATTTTGCCCCCGGCTTCCTTCTGGCGGCGGATGATGTCCCCGATGCCGGGGAAGGGGGCAGGGATGTGATCGACGATGTATTCTTGCCAGCCGTGGTATTCGTCCACGATCTCCTGCTCGGTGAAGTGGTACCACTTCCGGCACATGTCGGCAAAGCCCAGACGGAAGCAGCCCTCGGCGTACTCGTGGAGGGTGATTTTCGTTCCCGGACGGAACTGATCGAGAATGTAGCAGAAGAAGGGATAATTGACGGTGGCCTCGCTCTGCACGACGGTATCGTCGTGGTCGAGGACAAGACAGGGGTATTTCAGCATAGAGATTCTCCCAATATTTTTTCTTTTCCCATTATACCAGACCCCGGGCGGCGACGCAACCAGAAAATTCCGCTTGCATATATCGAACAAATGTGCTATAATGGCAAAAACAAAAGGAGGTGGGCGCGATGGTGAAAAAAACGTGTCCGGTGGATGTCATTTCGGTATGCAGCGCCAACGGGGAGATCCGCCCGCTGCGGCTGCGGGTGGAGGACGAGGAACAGGGGCTTATCCGGGTGAATATTGACGAAATCATCAGCGTGAAGGAAATTCCCTATGTAGGCGTGGAAGCGAGAATATTTCTGTGCCGGGGGTCGGCGGACGGGCGGCAATGGCAGTTTGCCCTGAAATACACCATCCGCGCCCACTGCTGGTGTTTGATGGACAGGGTGTACTGATTTTTCGGGGTGGAAATCACCGGGGAATTGTTGTATGATAGGGAAGAAGATTCTCGGGAGGAAGCACTATGGCAATCGTGACCTTTTACAACGGCGACCCCAAGGACGCGCCGAAAACCACCATGCCCGCCCGTCTGGGGGCAAATGCCATCATCACCTGCAAGAACCGTCTGCTGCTGGAAAAGCGCAGCGATTCCGACGTCTGGGGCCTGGTTGGCGGCGGCTGCAAGAAATGGGAGACCGGACGGCAGGCAATCGCCCGGGAAGTTTATGAGGAGCTGGGACTGCGCATCGCCCCGGAACGGTTCCGGAAGCTGGCGGTGTACGACAACCCCGGCCGGATCGCCGCCTTCCGGGACGGCAGCATCTGGCGCATGGTGATCGTGGTGTACGCGCTGGGGCTGGCGGAGGAGCCGGAAATGCACATCAGCAAAGAATCCAAGGCCCTTCGCTTTTTCAGCCGGGAGGAAATCGGGGACATCCAAATCGCAATCACCCACAAGGATATCGTGGAGGACTGGTTTTGCAAAGGGGAAAATGTCCGCGTTTGTGAATAAACAGAAAAGAATATACAATTATTGAAAAAATACTTGTATATTCACGGAAAGTATGCTAATATACAAGTTAAACGGTGCAGTATCCTAGTCGGGGTGGCCATCTTCCAGGAAGGGCCTAAAAATCCTTTGAAGGGCACATCGATGAAGTCCCTGGTGTTTGCTTGTTACGCCCAGTTTCGGGTGGATGCTGGGGGTTAAGGATTCCGGGCGCGCGCAACGGCATGACGCATACGACCCGGTTTCCGTGGAGACTTGAAGCTTGTGCGACGACGGTTGAAGTCCCTTTGGCGGCTCCGATCGCGTACGAATCAGGTATGAACCTGCAAGGCGGTGCACAGAATCGTGTGCTGCGTGCAGCGTAGCCTGCCTTGCGTGGAAATGCGGGAAAAGAAGACCAGACAGCCGGCCGCTATGGCCATAGCAGCTGCTGCCATCGCTTCTGGAAACCATTTCTGCAAAAGAGGCTAAGACCATGGTTTCCTCCGTTGTGGAAAACACCTAGGCTGTCGTAAAAGGGCAGGCAGGGGATTGCAGTACGGACTAAGTGGCAATCGGGTACCCATTATCATGGCAACACTTGGGCGGATGAATGAAATGGAAACGGCCTGTGCGGCAACGGCAGGTTTCATCCGGTGAAAAACAACCCGACCTAAGCCGTAAGATTTACTCTGCCTGCCACCGTTTTTTCATTTACTATATTTCTCAGAAGGAGACTGTTTTCGTGGCGAAAACCGACCCTGAGGCTGCCAAACGGCAGCGGCATAAGACGATCCGCTGGGTCGTCACCGTTTTCTTATCTACGGTTGTCATTTCCGGCATCATTTCCCTGGTCTCGGACGAGGTGATGGACAGCAGCAGCCTTCCCGTGGCCTTTCTCATTCTGCTTGCCATCGTGATGGTGGGCATTGTCTTCGATATCATCGGCATGGCGGTGGCCACGGCGGATGAAAAGCCGTTTCATTCCATGGCCGCCCGGAAGGTGCCGGGTTCCCGGGAGGCCATCCGGCTTCTGCGCAACGCGGAGCGGGTCAGCTCTATCTGCAACGACGTGGTGGGCGACATCTGCGGCGTTGTCTCCGGCAGCGCGTCGGCGACCATTGCGGCGCTGATCCTCACCCGGGTGGAGGTAGGCTGGCCGCGGGGCGTTTCTCTGGTCATGTCCGCACTTGTGGCGGGGCTGACCGTGGGCGGCAAGGCCATCGGCAAGACCTTCGCCGTCAATTCCTGCACGCAGATCGTTCACATGGTGGGCAGAGTGCTTCATGCCCTGAATGGCCTGCATGGTAAAAAGAAAAAGTAATATGTTAGGTTGTGTCGAACGTGAGCATCTTACAGAAAATAAAAGGCCATGACGACCTTACCGCTCTGGATGACCGGCAGAGAACCCAGCTTTGTGGGGAAATCCGGGAGTTTTTGATCTCCAACGTCTCCAAAACCGGCGGACATCTGGCCGGAAACCTGGGCGTGGTGGAGCTGAGCGTGGCCATCGAAACCGTTTTTAATACCGAGATAGACCGCCTGGTTTTTGATGTGGGGCATCAGTCTTATGTGCATAAGCTGCTGACCGGACGCCAGGCGGATTTTCCGCATCTGCGGCAGTACGGCGGCCTGTCCGGTTTTCCCAAGCCTTCGGAGAGCAATACGGACGCCTTCGTGGCGGGACATGCTTCCAGCTCTGTTTCCATCGCCTTGGGCATGGCGCGGGCAAGAACCCTCCTGCATCAGGACTACAGCGTGGTTGCTCTGATCGGAGACGGCGCCTGCACCGGCGGTATAGCCTATGAGGGGCTGAACGACGCGGCGGTGAGCGGCGAGCCGATGGTCATTATCCTCAACGACAATGAAATGTCCATCGGCAGGAACGTGGGCGGTGTGTCCCGGCACCTGTCCCGGCTGCGCTCCAGCGGTCATTATCTGAAGGCCAAGCGCCGGTACCGGGAAATCATGAAGAAGACTGCCATTGGCAGAGCGGCGTACCGGGTGACCCGGCGGCTGAAAAACAGGCTGAAGCGGTTTTTGCTGCCTGCGTCCCTGTTTGAAAATATGGGCTTTACCTATCTGGGGCCTGTGGACGGCCACGACCTGCCGGGGCTGATCTCTCTGCTTACGACTGCCCGGGGCTTGGCCGAGCCGGTGGTGGTGCATGTGGTCACGAAAAAGGGCTGCGGCTACCGGTTTGCCGAGGAAGATCCGGCAAAATTCCACGGAATCGGGGCATTTGACCCGGAAACCGGGAAAAAGCTGGCGCCGAAAGTCAAATCCTATGCCGATTCCTTCGGGGAGACCATGATGGAGCTTGCCCGGGAGGACGACCGGATCTGCGCGATTACGGCCGCCATGCCGGGTGGCACGGGGCTTCTCAAATTCATGCGGGAATACCCCAAACGCTTCTTTGACGTGGGCATTGCGGAGGAACACGCGATCTCCATGGCGGGTGGCCTTGCCAAGCAGGGAATGGTGCCGGTGGCGGCGATCTATTCCACCTTTTTACAGCGCGCCTATGATCAGATCATGCAGGACATCGCCATGCTGCACCTGCATGTGATCCTCGCCATAGACCGGGCGGGGCTTGTGGGGGACGACGGCGCTACCCACCACGGCGTGTTTGACGTCGGATTCTTGCGGCAGGTGCCGGGTATGCTGATCCTTACGCCCGCCAGCCTTGCCGAACAGAAGGATATGCTTTCTTGGGCGGCGGAAACATACAACGGCCCCGTGGCAATCCGCTATCCCCGGGGCGGGGAGGGCAGCTACCGGGGTTCCGCATGGCAGCCCGGCGAAAATGTGGAGACGGAAGGGCTTCTGTGTTGCCACCGCCGGGGCGGGGACGTGACACTGGTGACTTATGGTTCCATGCTGGATAACGTCCTGGAAGCGGCGGAGATTTTGTCCCGGCGGGGCATTGAAGCGACCATTCTGCGGCTTCTGACGGTGTCCGCCCTGCCCACACGGGAAATTCTCGCGGAAATGTCGGAAAACCGCCGCGTGATCGTGGCGGAGGAGGTCTGCACCGGCTCCGGCATCCGGGAGGCGCTGGCCTGGGAGCTGCGGAAGCTATGCCCGGACTGCCGGGTGGACGGCGTCGATCTGGGCGCGGACTTCGTTACCCACGGCTCGACGAAGGAACTGTACCGGCACTATGGCCTGGACGGGGAGTCCATCGCGAATTTTACCCAGGGGGTGCTGTCCTAAGTGAAGGTAAAGAAGAGGCTGGATGTTCTGCTGACGGAGCGGAACCTTGCGGACAGCCGCTCCAAGGCGCAGGCCGTGATCATGAGCGGTCTTGTATACGTGGACGGTCAGAAGGCCGACAAGCCCGGCGTTTCCTACGAGGAAACGGTGGAAATTGAGGTGCGGGGCACGGCGTGTCCCTATGTCAGCCGGGGCGGCTTGAAGCTGGAAAAGGCACTGCGGGACTTCGGCGTGAAGACTGAGGGCTGCGTGTGCAGCGATTCCGGCGCGTCCACCGGTGGATTTACGGATTGTCTGTTGCAGCACGGGGCGAAAAAGGTGTTCGCCATTGACGTGGGCTACGGTCAGCTGGACTGGAAAATTCGTTCCGACCCGCGAGTCGTGGTCATGGAGCGCACCAACATCCGCTATGTTACCCCGGAGCAGCTGGGGGAGCCGCTGGATTTGTCCGTGGTGGACGTGAGCTTTATTTCGTTAAAGCTGGTTCTGCCTGTGATCAAAAATCTGTTGAAGCCCACCGGGCAGGTGCTTTGTCTCATCAAGCCCCAGTTTGAGGCGGGGAAGGACAAGGTGGGCAAGAAGGGCGTTGTCCGGGAAAAATCCACCCACAAAGAGGTGCTGGACAATTTCGTCGCCCTGGCGGACGAGCTGCAATTCAAAATTCTCGGCCTGACCTTCTCCCCGGTGAAGGGGCCAGAGGGAAATATCGAATTTTTGGCGCATTTGACGCTGGACGATGCGGACGGCATTCGGCCGGATACGGCGCTGGTGGTGGAATCGGCACATCAGACGCTGGACAAGGGGGAAAATTCATGAAAAATGTCATTCTGACCCCCAATCCCTACCGGGACAGGAACTTCCAGACCATGCGAAACGCCATGCAGATTCTGAGGAACGCGGGCATTCAGCCCAAATTATGCCTGCCCTTTGAGGTAGACCGCAATTACGAGCTGCCGAAAGATCTGCGCTTCTCCCGGCTGGATCGGGAGCTGCCCAATGCCGAGCTGGTGATCTGCTTCGGCGGCGACGGCACCATTCTGCACATGGCCAAGGCGGCGACCCGGAGGGGCGTCCCCCTTCTCGGCGTGAACATCGGCACCATGGGCTTCATGGCGGAGCTGGAAAGCACCGAGCTGGAAAAGCTTTCCATGCTGGCCACCGGGGAATTCACCACGGAAAAGCGCATGATGCTGGACGTGACGGTGCAGCGCAGCCGGGACATTCTGTTTCACGACATCTGTCTGAACGACGCGGTGATCACCAAGGGGGCAATCGCCAGAATCGTGCATCTTTCCGTAAAATGCGACGGCGTGCAGGCCATGGAGTGCGGCGGCGACGGGGTGATCGTAGCGACGCCCACCGGCTCCACCGCCTACAGCTTTTCCGCCGGCGGCCCCATTGTGGAGCCGGAGGCGAACAACATCATCATTACGCCCATCTGCGCCCATGAGGTGGGCAGCCGGTGCATCGTGGCGTCCGACCGGCGGGTGGTCACCGTGGAAATGGTGCGCAACGCCCGGCGTAACGCCTACGTCTCCGTGGACGGCGGCAGAGCGTTCCGGCTGAATCTGGGCGACGTGGTGACGATTCAGAAATCCCATTTGGAAACGAAACTGGTTCGCTTGAAGGAACGCAGTTTTTATGATGTGGTCAACGCGAAATTTAAGAAAGTGTAAGAGGTGACCGGGTTTGAAATCGAAGAGACAGGCAAAGATCATGGAGATTATCTCCACGACAAACGTGGAAACACAGGAGCAATTGCTTAAGGAGCTGCAGGAAGCGGGCTTTACCAGCACCCAGGCGACCATTTCCCGGGACATCAAGGAGCTGCGGATCGTCAAAGAGCTGACCAGCTTCGGCACCTACCGCTACACGACGGCGGCAAGGGAGGTACCCAGCGCCTTCACGGGGCGGCTGAACACCATTTTCCGGGAGTGCGTCACCAGCTTTGACTATGCCCAGAACATCATCGTCATCCACACTCTCCCGGGACTGGCCAACGCGGCGGCCTCCGCGCTGGATGCCATGAATATGAACGTGGTGCTGGGAACCCTGGCCGGTGACGACACGGTGGTGGTCATCATGCGGGATACCAACGCCGCCGCGGCCTTCTGCGGCGAGATCAAGAGCCTGATAAACGGCTGAGAGGGGGAATAACCGTGCTGAGCCTTCTGCATATTGAAAATATCGCGGTGATTGAAAGCGCGGATATTTCCTTCGACGGGGGATTTACCGTCCTCACCGGCGAAACCGGCGCGGGTAAATCCATTGTCATTGACGCGATTTCCGCGATTCTCGGCGAGCGGGCGTACCGGGACATGATCCGAACCGGGACGAATAAGGCCACCGTCCGGGCGGTGTTTACCGGGGTTCCCAAGCTACAGTGGTTTGAGGACAACGGCGTGGAATACGACCCGGAGACCGTCGTCCAGCGGGAGATTTTCCTGGACGGGAAAAATGTATGCCGGGTCAACGGAAGTCTGGTCACCGTGTCCATTCTGCGGAAGCTGGGCATCCAGCTCATCAACATCCACGGCCAGCACGATTCCGCGTCGTTGTTTGACGAGGACAACCACCTGGCTTTCCTGGACGCCTTTGCCGGGAACGAGACGCTTCGGAGCGATTACGGAGAAAAATACGAAGCGGTGGCGAAGCTGCGGCGGGAAATTGACCGCCTGACCATGGACGAAGGGGAAAAGCTGCGCCGCATGGAGACCCTGAAATACCAGATCGCGGAAATTGAAAAAGCGGAACTGGAACCGGGGGAGGACGAAAGATTAGAAGAACGGCGGAAGATTCTGCAAAACGCCGAAAAGCTGAGCAACGGCATGGAAACGGCCGTGGAATGTCTCTACGGCGGGGACGATACCGACGGCGCCGCCGGGCTGCTTGCCCAGGCGGAGTATGCTCTTGCCCGGCTGTCCCGGTTCAGCGACAGCTTCAACGCCCTCCACGAGCGGGTGGCGGATCTCATGTATCAGGTGCAGGACGCCGCCGAGGAGGTTCGGGACGCCCGGGATGGCTTAAGCTATTCCGCCGATGAGCTGGAACAGATCGAGTCCCGGCTGGACGTGATTCACAAGCTGCGCCGGAAATACGGCACGACCTGCGAGGACATCCTGGCCTATCTGGACAGCGCGAGAAAAGAGCTGGACGACATCGAATTTGCCGACGACCATCTGGAACGGCTGAAAGGGAATCTCCAGAAGGCGGAAAAAGCCGCCTGGGACGCGGCGATCGCCCTCCGGGAAAACCGGAAAGCGGCGGCAAAGGCCATGTCGGAGCGCATTCTGACGGAGCTGACCCAGCTGGATATGCCGAGAGTGCAGTTTTCCTGCGAATTCCGGGAGACGGAGTTGTCTTCCACCGGCGCGGATGCCGTGGCGTTTTACATGTCCGCCAATGCGGGCGAAGCTTTGAAGCCCATGAGCAAGGTGGCCTCCGGCGGCGAATTGGCGAGAATCATGCTGGCTATGAAAAACGTTCTGGCGGAAAAAGACCAGGTGGAGACCCTGATTTTTGACGAGGTGGACACCGGCGTTTCCGGTCGGGCTGCCCAGAAGGTCGCTCAGAAGCTGAAAAGCGTTGCCGCCCACAAGCAGGTGCTGTGTGTCACCCATCTGCCCCAGCTGGCGGCGCTGGCGGACAACCATCTGCTTATCGCCAAGCAGGAGCGGAACGGACGGACATACACCTCCGTGACGCCCTTGGACTTGGAGGGCAGAAAGCGGGAGCTGGCACGGATCATCGGCGGCGCAAATATTACCGAAACCACGCTGAAAAGCGCGGAAGAAATGCTGAGAGGATAACGATCATGAATGCGGCGGAAATGTGGGAACGCTATTGCGAAAAATCCGGCGTCCAGGCGGATTACGATGACTGGGCGTTCGGCGGCGCGCCGGACGCGCTGGCAGAGCTTGTCCTGAAGGATGTCAAAACCGCCACGGCCTCGGCCTATCCCCTTTACGAGCTGGAGCAGGAGCCGCTTCCCGAGGTTGGGGAGTACAGCATCATTCTGGACGGGAAGGACGAAGCGGTCTGCATCATCCGCACGACGAAGGTGCACGTTGTGCCGTTCCGGGAGGTCAGCGCCGATCACGCCTTCCGGGAAGGGGAGGATGACCGGAGCCTGGAATCCTGGCGGAAAGTGCATCGGGACTTCTTTACCCGGGAAATGAACGCCGAGGGACTGACCTTTGACGAGGACATGCCGGTGGTCTGCGAAGAATTTATGCGAGTTTACCCTTGACAAATTTCACTCTGTTTGCTAGGATAGTGCAAGCAACACAGTGATGGGAAGAAGTAAGCGCCCGATTTCCTGCCAGAGAACTGCCGGTTGGTGCAAGGCAGTGGGGAAAAGCGCCGAAATACCTCCCGGAGTGGCCTTTCTGAAATTTGAAACGCAGAAGTAGGGAAGGACGGGGTTCGCCCGGTACAGCGGGAGGCGTTGCTGGACGCCGTGAGGGCATTTTTCGTGAGAAAGTGCCGAATTAGAGGTGGTACCGCGTATTTTACGCCCTCTATCCGTTGGGATAGAGGGCGTTTTTCCATAAAAAGGAGGGAATATTATGCTGACACGACCCATGGATGTCCTGACCGCGTTTCCCGTGCGGAAAAGCAAACAGCAGAAGCAGGAATTCCGGGATGCGGTGCAGTCCTATTTATCGCAGTTCGGTTATTCGCCAACCGTCGAAAAGGGAAGCTTCGGCTGCCGGAACGTGGTGATTGGCGACCCGGAGACGGCGCAGTACCTGATCACCGCCCACTATGACACCTGCGCCCGGCTGCCCATCCCCAATCTGATTGCACCCTGCAATTTCTGGGCATTTATAGGGTATCAGCTGGTCGTGGTGCTGCTGATGTTCTTTGCCCCGGCGATTCCGGGGGCGCTGGCAGGGCTGCTGGCGGGGAGCTTCGACGCGGGGTACTATGTGTGGATTATTGGCGTGTGGGTGCTGATTGCCCTGATGCTGATTGGCCCCGCCAACAAGCACAATGCCAACGACAATACCTCCGGCGTGGTCACGCTGCTGGAAATTGCCCGTTCCCTGCCGGAAAGCCAGCGGGGCAAGGTCTGCTTCGTCCTGTTCGATCTGGAGGAAGCGGGGCTGATCGGCTCCGCCGCCTACCGCAAGGCGCACAAAAAGGCGTCTGACAGCCAGCTTGTCCTCAATCTGGACTGCGTGGGAGACGGAGACCATATCCGCATGCTTCCTACGAAAAAGCTGAAAAAGGACCGAAAAAAGCTGACTTCTCTCTATAAAGCCTGCGGTTATTTCGGGAAAAAGAACGTCCTGGTGCAGGAAAAAGGCTTTTCCGTCCATCCCTCAGACCAGGTGAATTTTCCCTACGGCGTGGGCATCTGCGCGCTGCGGAAAAAGGGGAAAATCCTGTATTTATCCCGCATCCACACGCCCAAAGACACCGTTCTGGAAGAAACAAACGTCAATATTCTGCGCGCGGCTCTGATCACATTCATCACCTGCGGTGCAGCGCAATAAGAAAGGAAAAATGAAAAATATGAAACTGTATGATGAACTGGTTGCCCGGGGACTGATCGCTCAGGTGACCAACGAGGAAGAAATCCGGGAAATGATCGACAACGGCAAGGCCACCTTCTACATTGGCTTTGACTGCACCGCCGACAGCCTGACCGCCGGTCATTTCATGGCGCTGACCCTGATGAAGCGTCTGCAAATGGCGGGCAACAAGCCCATCGCCCTGATCGGCGGCGGCACGACCATGATCGGCGACCCCTCCGGCCGTACCGACATGCGGAAAATGCTCACCAAGGAGGACATCAACCACAACGCCGAGTGCTTCAAGAAGCAGATGGAGCGTTTCATCGAGTTCGGCGAGGGCAAAGCCCAGATGGTCAACAATGCCGACTGGCTGCTGGACCTCAACTACGTAGAGCTTCTGCGGGAGGTAGGCGCGTGCTTCTCCGTCAACAACATGCTCCGGGCGGACTGCTACCGCCAGCGCATGGAGCGGGGACTGTCCTTCCTGGAATTCAACTACATGATCATGCAGTCCTACGACTTCTATCACCTGTTCCAGCATTATAACTGCAACATGCAGTTCGGCGGCAACGACCAGTGGAGCAACATGCTGGGCGGCACCGAGCTGATCCGCAAGAAGCTGGGCAAGGACGCTCACTGCATGACCATCACGCTGCTGACGGATTCCCAGGGCAACAAGATGGGCAAGACCGCCGGAAACGCCGTCTGGCTGGACGCCAACAAGACCTCTCCCTTTGAGTTCTACCAGTACTGGCGCAACGTTGGCGACGCCGACGTGATGAAGTGCATCCGGATGCTGACCTTCCTGCCTTTGGAGCAGATCAACGAGATGGACACCTGGGCGGACGCCAAGCTCAACGAGGCCAAGGAAATCCTCGCCTTTGAGCTGACCAGGATGGTTCACGGCGAGGAAGAGGCCGAAAAGGCCAGAGCGGCTGCCAAGGCGCTGTTTGTGGGCGGCGGCGACGACGCCAACATGCCCACCACGGAGATTTCCGCCGACAAGCTGGCAGACGGCAAGATCGGCATTCTGAACCTGATGGTGGCCTGCGGACTGGCGCCCTCCAACAAGCAGGCGCGGCAGCTGGTGGAGCAGGGCGGCGTTCTGGTCAACGACGAGAAGGTACCCAGCGCCCAGTTTGCCGTGACGGAGGAAATGCTGAAGGCAGGCGTGAAGATCCGCAAGGGCAAGAAGATTTTCCATAAAGCGGTGCTGGCCTGATGCTGGAGCTTGCGGTAGAAACCGACCGGGAGGCGGTGAACCGGCTGGCGCGTCAGGTACACGCCATGCACGTTGCCTGGCGGCCGGATATCTATGAAATGCCCCGGGAAATGTATCCGCCGGAGCGCTTTCGGGAAGCGATCGCGGAGCGGTCTTTGTATGTAGCCCGACTGCACAGCGCAGTGGTGGGCTATGTGAGCCTGAAGATCCGAAATTACGACAGCCCGGGACTGGTCAAGCGGAAGGTTCTGCTGATCGACGAAATTGCCGTTGAGGAGACCCTTCGCGGTCAGGGCATCGGCACGGAGATGATGGAGGATGTCCGCGCGCTGGCAAGAGCCCTTGGCTGTACGGATTTGCAGCTGGGGGTTTATCCCCAGAATGACGCCGCTGTGGCTTTCTACCGGAAATGTGGCTTTACCATCCGCAGTATAGAAATGCAGAGGAAACTGTAATAAAAAGTCAGGCCGTCCGCGGAAGTTGCGGGCGGCCTGACTTCTTTGCGAACGCCGCCCGAAAGGGCGGCGTTTTTCGTTTACAGCAGGTACTTTTTCAGCTTTTCCAGATTCTCTTCGCTCATGGGCGTCAACGGAAGACGACATCCTCCGCAGTCGTAGCCAATGAGCTGCATGGCGGCTTTCACGGGAATGGGGTTGACCTCGCAGAACAGCAGCTCGATCAGGGGCAGCAGCTCCGCCTGCAATGCGGCGGCGGTGTCGAAATCTCCCGCCAGCGCCGCCTGGGCCATGGCCTGTGTCTCCACGGGGGCGACGTTGGACAGAACCGAAATGACGCCCTGCCCGCCCAGGGACATCACCGCCACCGCCTGGTCGTCGTTGCCGCTCCAAACGGGGAAATCCGGGCAGGCGGCGCAGAGCTTTGCGATTTTGGAAATGCTGGAAGACGCTTCCTTGACGCCTGCCAGGTTGGGAATCCGGGACAGCCGGTCGTAGACCTCCACGGGAATATCAACGCCGGTGCGGGAGGGGACATTGTAGGCGATGACCGGGATATGTACCGCTCCGGCGACGGCGCTGTAGTGGGCAAGCAGACCCTCCGGTGTGGCTTTGTTGTAGTAGGGCGTGACAATGAGCAGCGCGTCCGCTCCCGCGCCCTCCGCTGCACGGCTCAGGGCAGCCGCGTGCTCCGTGCAGTTTGACCCGGTTCCGGCGATGATCAAGCAGCTGTCCCCGACGTATGCCTTCGCCCGACGAAACAGCTCCAGCTTTTCGCAGTCGGACAGGGTGGCGGACTCTCCGGTGGTGCCGCAGATCACCACGGCTTTGATGCCCGCGTCAATCTGCCGCCGCAGAAGCTGCTCCATCATGGGATAGTTGACCTTTCCCCCGAGAAACGGGGTGACGAGTGCCGTACAGGCCCCTGTAAAGAATGGTTGTTTCATAGGCTGATACCTCCACGCCAGTCTATGCCGGGGGAATGTATTTTGTCTGTTGCAAAACGGGAAAAAATGGGCTATACTGTGGGCACAGAGAATAGGGAGGAAAACCATGAAAACACATGATTTTTGGTATGATCTGCCGGAAGAGCTGATTGCCCAGACGCCCCTGGAGCGGCGGGACGGTTCCCGGCTGATGGTGCTGAACCGGGAAACCGGAGAGATTCAGCACAAGCATTTTTACGATATCATCGACTATCTGAACCCCGGCGACTGCCTGGTGATGAACGATTCCCGGGTGCTGCCTGCACGGCTTATGGGGCATCGCCCTACCGGCGGCGTGGTGGAGGTGCTGCTTCTGCGGGACTTGGGGAACAAATGCTGGGAGTGCCTGTGCAAGCCCGGCCGGAAAATGCAGGTCGGCAATGAGGTCATCTTCGGAGACGGCGAGCTGACCGCCGTTGTCCGGGAGGTGCAGGAGGACGGCAACCGGGTGGTGGAATTTAAGTACGAGGGAATTTTCCTGGAGGTGCTGGAACGCCTGGGAAAAATGCCTCTGCCGCCCTACATCAAGGAGGAGCTTCAGGATCAGGAGCGGTATCAGACCGTCTATTCTAAGGAGGTCGGCTCCGCCGCCGCGCCCACGGCGGGACTGCATTTCACCAAAGAATTGTTGGAGAAAATCCGGGAAAAGGGCGTAAATGAAGCCTTTGTGACCCTTCACGTGGGTCTTGGCACCTTCCGCCCGGTAAAGGCGGAGGAGGTGACCGAACATCACATGCACTCCGAGCTGTGCATGATGAATGCCGAAACCGCAAAAATGCTGAACGAGACGAAGCGAAGCGGCGGGCGCATCATCTGCGTAGGCACGACCTCCTGCCGCACCCTGGAATCCCTGGTAAACGACGACGGCACCTTCGAGGCCAAGTCCAAATGGACGGATATTTTCATTTACCCGGGCTATACCTTCAAGGCCATGGACGGTCTGATCACCAATTTCCATCTCCCGGAAAGCACCCTCGTCATGCTGGTGTCCGCATTTGCGGGTCGCGAGCATGTGCTGAACGCCTATGAAGAAGCGGTAAAGCAGAGATATCGGTTTTTCTCCTTTGGCGATGCTATGTGTATTATGTAGGAAACAAAAACGCCTATAATTTTGTAGGAACCAAACTTTTTGCGAATAAACGGCAACCGGCTGAAAAAGCTGGTTGCCGTTATCTTTTAGTCAAAAGCGCCCCATCTGGCAGCATGAATGCTGTCAGATGGGGCGTTTTTTTGTTATACGACCTGCCTGTTTCTGACCATTTTTTTCGTGGAGTTTGCCCCTCTGCGAGAACACCGCTCCTACACTGAACGACCATATTATAGCATAGTCTTTTGTAAAAAGTCAACGGGTCATCCTCAATTCAATGGTAAAATTATGAATTTAACAGGAAAGCAACAGCGCCTGTAGTGGAGGTTCGACACAAATTTCTCGGCTTGCAGGCGCAGCGCAGTCAAATGCGCAGTCGGAAATCTTCGACTGCCGCAAATATACCAGGTTCGGCCATAGCAGCCGCCACATTTTATAAGGAGGTTCTACAAATGTCAAAGGGTGAAAACATCTTCAAAAGGAAGGACGGCCGCTGGGAGGCTCGATACATCAGGGGTTATGAGCTTTCCGGCAAAATCAAGTATGGGTTCTGCTACGGCAAAACCTATAAAGAAGCAAAGGAAAAAGTCACGAAGTTCAAAGCCGCCATGGTCGACGGTTCACCACCTCCGGCAACTGATTCCCGCCACCGCTTCGCGTTCTACTGCGACGAGTGGCTGCAACTGCGAAAAGCGAAGGTAAAGGAGGCGACCTACATTAAATACGATACGGCGCTGAACAAACACATCAAGCCGCGGCTCGGCGGATGCTTCCCCCTTGGGCTTACCAGCCGTCTGGTCGACGATTTTACGAAGGAGCTGCTGCTGGGAGAAGAGCTTGCTCCGAAAACGGTACACGATATCCTCGTCGTGCTGCACGGGGTTCTGAAATACACTGCGGCGCGCTTTCCCAGAATTTTCCCGGCTGTGGAGATAAACTATCCCAAGTGCAGCCGTAAGGAGACGCGGGTTCTTTCCCGGGAGGAGCAGCGGCGGTTTGTTGCCTATCTGCTGACCGACATGGATACGTGCAAATTCGGCGTCCTTCTGACGCTATTCACCGGCGTTCGGATTGGGGAGTTGTGCGCACTTCAGTGGGGCAGCATATCCCTGCGGGAAAAGACGATCCGGATCGCCGCCACATTGCAGAGACTTCGGGATACCGATGAGGCCGGAACCACACGCACCAGAATCGTGATCGGCTCACCAAAGAGCGATACCTCCGTAAGAACGATTCCCATGACGGCTTACACGGCCGAGCTCTGCGGGAAAATGCACCCCGGCAGTGCGACGGCCTATGTTCTTACCGGAACGGATGCGTATATGGAACCCCGGGCGCTGCAATACCGTATGGAGAAATACACCCGGGACTGTGGGCTGGAAGGCGTGCATTTCCATACGCTTCGCCATACGTTTGCCACCCGCGCCGTGGAAGTGGGCTTTGAGATCAAGTCTCTTTCGGAGGTTTTGGGACACGCCAACACGACCATCACGCTTGACCGGTATGTCCATTCCTCCATGGAGCTGAAGAGGGACAATATGAGCAAGCTGGAGGCTGTTGGATTCTAGACTGCGCAGTCAAACTTTTGTGTCAGGCGCAGCGCAATGCGGCATTTTCCAACCTAAATCGGCCGCTTTTGACAGAGGGGCAAACTCCACGAAAGGACGCGCGGCCTTTTGGCAAATTGGTCAGCCCGCGGCTGAGGGCAGTTTGCCTGTTTGGGGTTTGGATAAGTGACCGCCTCTATTTCCGACGGAGGATGACGATTTGGAACAAGAAAGCATGAAACAGGCATTTATGGAGTGTGCCGTCCGCGTTGTGGCGCGGGACGGTATGGAGAAAGCTACCACCAAAGCCATCGCGGCTGAGGCGAAGCTGAACGAGGCATACATCTATAAATGCTTTTCCAATAAAGATGAGCTGCTCAGCGCGGCGCTTCACATGGAAGATGTCAGGCTTGCCAATCTCCTGCAAAAAACGCTTCCTGTTATGCATATGCCGGATTTGCCGTGGAAGGAGCGGGCGTATATCCTCTGGAAAAGAAGCTGGGATTTTATTCTGCAAAGGCCTGAGGATTGTGCTTTTTACCCTCGCTACTATTATTCCGCAAGCTACCGTGCCCATGCCTATGAAAGGCACCTTGCGTGCTTCAAACCGCTAATCGAAAAGGTAAGCAAATCTTTCAAGCCGGGAACGAACATGGATATGTTGGTTCATCAGATTTTTTTCACAATGCTATTCTATGCCTCCCGCTTTTTGGATGGCGAGTTGGAAAACAGCGAGGCGGCGACCCAATGGGCATTCGAGCAGATTTACAGCTTTGTCGTTCCGAACGTGAAGGCAGAGGTTTTAGGGGAAGAGGTTACGCTATGAGCAGCTCTCTCAAGAAAATCTGGAACACCGTCAGTACCGTTCTGGTGGCGCTGGTGGTAATCCTGGCGCTCCTGCTGGTGGGCGCGCGGGTCATTGGATTGCAGGTGTTCACCGTGCTGTCCGGCTCCATGGAGCCGACGTATCACACGGGCGCGCTGATTTATGTGAAAAAGGTCGACCCCTACACCATCACCGAGGGGCAGCCCATCACCTTCATGCTGGACGAGGACACCATCGCCACCCACCGGGTCGTGGGCGTCGTCCAAGACGAGGAAGACCCAACCGTTATTCGTTTCCGCACCAAGGGCGACGCGAATGACGCCGAGGACGGTTCCCTTGTCCATTACGAAAACGTGATCGGTACGCCGATCTTCTCCATCCCGTATCTGGGCTACGTGGCGGATTACATCCAGCACCCTCCCGGAATGTACATTGCCATTTCCGCGGGGGCAGTGCTTCTGCTGCTGGTCTTCCTCCCGGACATTTTTGCCGACGACAAGGACGGAAAGAAGCCCCGGCGCGGCAAAGGCGCGGATGCCCCGGCTCCCGAGGCCGATGTTCCGCCGGAGAAACCGGAATCTCTGGCCGATGAAATCCGCCGAAAAACCGATGGCCTGCTGACGGATGCTGAAATCGAAAAGCTCTGCCATTTGGTCGAAGACGGAAAGTACGACGATACCGCCGCTGATGCACTCCGACAGCTTCTGACACGGCGGGAGGCGGAACGGAAGCGGTCGTAAGCCGTCCCATTTTTCAAGGGCAATGCCGCAAGGCTCCCTATATAAATTTCAAGGAGGTTTTCGAAAATGAAAACAAGAAGCAAGGCTCTGCTCCTGACCCTCTGCGCGGTATTGCTGGTAGCCGCCTCGGTGCTGGGAACAATGGCGTACCTGACCTCAAGCGATACGGTCACAAATACCTTCACCGTCGGCTCCGTGGCGATCAAGCTGGACGAGGCTCAGGCAAATACTGACGGCACGCTGGTTCCAAATGCTGAACGCGTGAAAGCCAACAGCTACAAGCTGCTGCCGGGTCACACCTACAACAAGGACCCCATGGTCACCGTACTCAGCGGAAGTGAACCCAGCTATGTCAAGATGACCGTCACCTTCAGCAAGGCCAATGAGCTGGACGCTATTTTTGCCCCCGGCGGCGCTGATTTGACCAGTATCTTTGGCGGCTATGACAATACGAACTGGATTTACAAGGGCAACACCAAAAATGCGACCGCAAACACCCGTACCTATGAATTCTGGTACAAAGAGGCTGTCGGCGCTCCCAATGGTGACGTTGCGCTGGACGCCCTGTTTGATTCCATCACCGTACCCGGCTCCGTCACCAAGGAGCAGCTTGCCACCATCGAGGGTATGACCATCACCGTCAACGCCTATGCCATTCAGGCCGACGGCTTTGCCGATGCCGGCGCGGCATGGGCTGCCTTCAACTGACGATTCCAACAGGCAGGGCTTCCCGCTTGCTGAAATAAAGACCCAATCGCGAAATCCTTAGGAAAGGAGGAAGAGTGAAATGAAGCATTACGAAAAGCGCCGCAGCGTGAGCGGCAGACTGTTCGTCCTGATGCTGGCACTGGTGCTGGTGCTCGGCTGCGCGGTAGGCGGAACGGTTGCATGGCTGGTTGCCAAAACCGACCCCGTTGTCAACACGTTTACATACGGAGACATCAACATTACGCTGACCGAGACCACAGGCGATGACTACAAGATCATCCCCGGCGTGGATATCGGGAAAGACCCGAAGGTGACGGTTAAGGCCGGCTCCGAAGCCTGCTGGCTGTTCGTCAAGGTCGAGGAAGAAGGTACGTTTGTTGCCAATAAGGTAACTTACTCCGTGGCTGACGGCTGGACAAAGGGCGATGGCACGAAGATTCAGGAAAATGTCTATTATCGTGCGGTTGATGCCGTAACGACTGACACTGATTTTGCGGTTCTCAAGGATAACAAAATCTATGTCAGTGAAGAGCTGACCAAGGGCGATATCCAGTCTATCACCACCCAGCCCAAGCTGACCTTCACGGCCTACGCTGTCCAGAAGGACGGCATGGCTGATGCTGCTGCCGCATGGGCTGCCGCAAATCCCTGAGTAACTCCCTGCGCGCGGGCGCAGAAAACACATTATTGATAAGGAGCAGTACATCATGAAGAAGAAAATCACCGCAATTTTCCTGTGCGTGGCGCTGGTCGCCATCGCCGTCGTGGGCGCATCTCTCGCGTACTTCACCGACACGGACAGCGCCACGAACACATTTACCGCCGGCGGCGTAAAAATCAAACTGATCGAGGAGCAGAGCAATGAAGACCATACCGGTTTTGTCCCTTATGAGGGAGATAAGGTTCTCATGCCCATCGTCGGCTCCGCTCAGGGAGAAAAATACCCCAACGGCCAGCCCAAGGCCGCGAACTACATCGACAAGGTCGTAACGATTCGGAATACCGGCAAATCCGCCGCCTGGATTCGTGCTTACTATGCGGTTCCCTCCGCTCTGGACGATGGCTTCGGTGAAAGCTTCAATGCCGGCATGAACATTCTGCACGGCAACTTCGGCAACAACAACGGTGCTACCACTTTCGAAAACGAGTGGAAGTGGAAGAATAACGGCAAATGGCAGTATTTTGAGACCGTGATGGACGGCGTCAGCTACAACGTCTACTTTGCGGACTACTACCAGCCTGTCGCGGCCGGTGACACCACCGAGCAGTTCATCTGCGGCGTGTATCTGGACAAGAACGTGGATATGAAGGACGGCAAGTATATCGATCCCCGCCACCCCGACGCCGATCTTTCTATTCTGGAAGGCACGGTCAACTATCCCGTATTTGCGGTTGCCGTGCAGGCCGAGGGCTTTGACACTGCCGCCGCCGCTATTGATGCCGCTTTTGGTGTCAAATACAACCCCTGGGGCGGCGCCACTACCAACTGGCAGTAATTCCTAACGTTTCCGCATACGGTCTGTACCCCTAGGGGTACAGACCATATGAGAGCACCCGGTCAAACCCCGGATGCTGTCATATGGTCTGACGTGATCATGAAAGTCTATTTTGTCTCCCGGACGGGAGATAGGGCAATATCAGCTTGAGAGGAGCAAGAACTATGAAGCGAAAACTTTTGATTCTGTCCGTGCTGGTTATCTGTATCGCCACGCTTGCCGCCGGAACCCTTGCGTACTTCACCTCGGAGGGTACGGCGCACAACGTCATCACCACCGGCGGCGTGGAGATCGCGGTGCAGGAATGGGCAGACGAGGGCAGGCAGACGCCCTTTGAAGACCTGACCGGTATCATGCCCGGTATGACCGTTACGAAGATTGCGGAGATCAGGAATACCGGTGCGTCCGAAGCGTGGGTGCGGGTAAAGGTGGAAAAGAATATCAGGCTCCAGGGTGAGGGTACGCCCGACATCGGTCTCGTAGAGCTGACGCTCAACACCACCGACTGGACGGAACGGGACGGCTACTACTATTCCACCAAAGCCCTGAAACCCGGCGAGGTTACTGCGCCCATTTTCACCGCCGTGACCTTTGGCACCGCCATGGGGAACGAATATCAGAATGCCACGGCGACAGTGGACGTTTTCGCCCAGGCCGTGCAGACAGCCAACAACGGCGCAACCGTCCTGGACGCCCAGGGCTGGCCGAAACCGTAAGAAGGAGGATAAAGGCATATGAAGAAGAAAATTCTGGCGCTGTTCCTCTGCTGCGTGATGGTGGTCAGTCTGGTTCCCGCAGCACTGACCACGGCGTTTGAAAACGGAAATGGACTCCGGATTTACGGCAGCAACGGAGCAGCTGCGGAATCGGTTCTGTTAAAGAGAACCGATAAAATGGCGCTGAAGGCGGTTGCCGAGACCGGCTCCGGCAGCTATCAATGGCAGATTCATGTCAGCGGCGACGTTTGGGCGAATATCATCGGCACAAGCGGCAACACGCTGGAGCTCAGCTATGGCCTTGTTGCCAACCTCCTCAGTGGCGACGCTGCCGAGATCCGCTGCAAGCTGACCAACGACGTGGGCAATGTTTCCTACAGCAATACCGTGACGGTTCAGATTTCGCCGGATACGGCCATGCGCAGGGCTGCCGCAGCAGCTCCCGCCTTTGGAACGGTTATCTCTGAGGCACAGCCTATCGGTGAGCCGGTCATCACTCCGGCAGATACAGCTGCTGCATACAGTGCGCCGGTTGTGAACAATGTGCCCGCTGTTGACAGCGAATCCGATGCAGACACGGAACCGGCTCCGGAGAGCGATGACAATTCTGACCCTTTGGGGAATCCTGCCCCCGTGAGCGATCCCGTCCCGGCAAATAACCCGGCGCCGGTAAATGATCCTCCGGCAGAGGAACCGCCTACGACCTATACCATTCTCATCAACTACATCTTTGAAGACGGCAAGCAGGCCGCTCCCTCGTGGAGCGCCCAGGTTGCCACAGGCAGCACCTACACGCAGGACATTCAGAGCCCCGTGGTGGTGGGCTATACGCCAGACAAAGCGGTGGTTCACGTGAACACCTCCGAGGCAAAGACCTACACCGTTACATATCATGCCGCAGAGGTGGACTTTACGGTCAAGCACTACCGGCAGAACGTCTCCAATGACGGGTACACGCTGGCAAATACCGAGACAAAGAAGGGCTATACCGAGTCTGCGGTCGGTGAAGGACTTGCAAAGACGGACGATACCGGCTTCTACTCCCTGCTCTACGATACCACGACCAAAATCGCGGCAGACGGCAGCACGGTGGCTGAAATTTACTATGACCGCTACTACTATCTGATGAACTTCAATCTGGACGGCGGCTACGGCGTAGAACCCATCTACGCCCGCTACGGCGCGGCTATCAACGTCGGCACGCCCACCAAGCCCGGCTATACCTTTGACAAGTGGACGCCTGCGATTCCCGCAACCATGCCTGATAAAAACACCAGCTATACGGCAAGCTGGAAGATCGGCAAATCCGGCTTTACCGTCGTGTTCTGGTACGAGAACGCCGATGACGACGGCTACAGTGTAGCCGGTACCTACAAGCCCGCCAATGTGAAGCCCGGCACGGAGAAAAAGAGCGATGATTACAAAAATCAGAGTTTCACCGGCCGCGACAACACTCACTTCACCTATAACGCCGAAAAGGCCGAAACCGTCATCGTCTCCGGCGACGGCTCCACTGTGCTGAATGTGTATTTTACGAGAAATACCTATACGCTGAAGTTCCGTGAACTGACTTGCAACAGTTGGAATCCTTTTCATAGCCATACTGATTTATGCTATAAGACGGTAAAAACTATTACTGCTAAATATGGTGCAGATATTTCCGGTGAGTTCAAAAAAGCACCGTTTACCACCACCTATAACGGTCGAGCATGGGAATGCACGGATAGCAGCAAATTTAGCTATGCCCTACAGACCCTTGACCGGATGCCGGGCTTTGACGCAACATTTAATTTGTACGATAAAAGCAGTAATCAGAAGAAAACAATCTACTATTATGTGCAGAAAGTAGGAACTACGGTAGACGCAAACCAGTGGCCGAGCAATGCAAATAACTTTGACCTTCTAAAGCAGGTTGATACCTATTTCAACTATGCTACCTATAACGAGGAGTATCACGAAATCCAGGGCTTCACAAGATACAGCGCCAGCGTTGTCGGTTTTAGCAACAATAGAAAGAATTTCAGCGACAAGAGGCTTGATCTGTATTACATGCGCAACAGCTACACGCTGAAATTCTATAATCATGATACCTATGTTACTGATAAGCAGGTAACTGTCCAGTATGAAGCACCGCTGAGCAGCTACAACTTCATGCCGGATTACCCGAAAAACCTCGAAAAGAATGCCTACGTCTTTGCCGGCTGGTACACCACGGCGGGCTGCTATGAAGGCTCTGAGGCTAACCTCAGCACCATGACCATGCCCGCCTCTGACGTGATTCTCTATGCCAAGTGGATGCCCAAGACCCACACGGTCAAGGCGTACCGGACCAAGGATGCGATGGAGAATGGCGCGGACGCGCTGCATACTTGGCAGAACGTTCCTCACGGCACAGCAGTTACAAATCCCCCGGCAGACCCCCTAAATGGTCGGTACACCTTCGTCGGCTGGTTCTACATCAGCGACACCGGCGAGGAAAAGGCGTTTGACTTCTCCATGCCTGTCAACCGCGATCTGAACCTCTATGCCAAGTGGAGCTCCAATACGCTGATAACCTATACTGTTAAGTATGAGTTGGCGGACGGCACGCAAATTGCACCTCTCACCACCGGCAGTGCTTTGGCTGGCAGCACCAAGACCTTCAACGCCAAAACCGGCACAGAGCTGAACGAGGACTATCAGTCCGGCTATTTCCCCAATACCAGCAGCCATTCCGTCACCATTGACATTGCCAATCCCGACAATAACACCTACACCTTCGTGTACGTGCCAAAGGCGGAAGTGACGTACACCGTCAAATATCTGGAAAAAGGTACCAATAACCAGCTTGCCGACCTCAGGACCGTGACCACTCACGATGCGGTCGTCACTGAGACCTTCAAGCAGATCACAGGCTATGCCCCCGATGCCTACCAGAAGCAGCTGGTGTTGGCCGCCGAAGGGAACGAGATCATCTTCTGGTATGTCAAGGACGAAGACCACGCCCCGGTGCATATCATCCACTGGACGCAGAATATCGCGGGTGAAGGCTATACCGAGTACCAGAGCAGCACGAACCTGAACGGTGTGATCGGAACAGTGTATTCCGAAACCCCGCTGACCATCGCAGGCTTCACCTACAACGGAACCAAGAGCAACGCCTCCGGTGAGCTGACCGCAGCCGGTCTTGTGCTGAACCTGTACTACGACCGCATTGAGTATCCCTATGACTTCCGATTCCTTGAACAGGGTACGGAAAGACCGCTTGCCGACACCGTTACCGGAAACGCCCGCTATCAGGCGCAGGTGACGCAGACGGCAAAGACCATTCCCGGCTATGCGCTGGTGAGCGCGGAGAATCAGGCCATCAACATTGCCATCGAAGACCCTGCCAATGTTGCCGACAAGAATGTAAAGACCTTCTACTACACCGAGCAGACGGTGGATATCAAGTACGTGGTCGTTGGCCCGGATGGCTGCGGCACGTTGGACAACTATCAGGAATCCCAGCTCAAGGTCATGACCGGCGAAGTGAAGGGTTCTACGCCTGTCGTTGCGGAAGGATTCAAGTTTGTCGGCTGGTATAAGGACCAGGACTGCACGCAGCTTGTGGATGCTGCTTGGGTTGCGGACAGCAAACTGACCCCCGACAAGACCAAGAATTACGGTACAGCCGAGAAGGCTGTCATGGGCTATGAAGCCGCTACCTACTACGCCAAATTTGAATACGACGCGGCAGACCTGACCATCACCAAGACTGGATGGGAAACTATCGACGAGGACCAGAGCTTCATTTTCAAAGTTGTTGGGGGCGGCTTCGAGAAGAAGGTTGTCATCAAAGGCAACGGCTCCGTGACCATCAAGGGCCTGAAAATCGGCACCTATACCATCACGGAGGTGAGCGACTGGAGCTGGCGTTATACGCCGGACGAAATCGTCAAGACCATAACCTTGCAGCCCGCACAGACGAACGGAGTCACGTTTGCGAACACCCGTGCAAACGACAAGTGGCTGGGCGGCGACGCATACAGCCAGAATAAATTCGGCAGCTGAGAAAGGAGGCGGCAGTCATGTACCAAGGAGCATACGTTAAAAAACGCAGAAAGTCAAGAGTTCGCATGAACAGAGCGACGGTTCTGCTCATGGCCATTCTCATGCTGATCGGCGTGGTGGCCGGTTCTACCGTCGCCTACCTGATCGACAAAACAGGACAGGTGGCAAACACCTTCGAGTACGCAAAGGTTTCCTGCGAGGTAACGGAAACCTTTAATGGAACCACAAAAAGCAATGTGCAGGTCAAAAACACCAGCACCACCGACGCATACATCCGGGCGACCTATGTCGTGAACTGGCTGGATTCGGCTGGAAATATTGTCGCTTCCGTCCCAGGCGGGTACAGCTACAATTTGGCTGTTAACCCGAACGGCAAGTGGAAGGAAATCGGCGGCTACTATTACTATCCGGATCCGGTCGCTCCCAATGGATCGACAGAGGGTAGCCTGCTGAATTGCACGGTCGCGTATCCGGAAAATCCGGAATACACACTTTCCGTCGAAATTCTGGCGACCGCCGTTCAGAGTCAACCTGCAAGCGCGGTAACAGATGCCTGGGGCGTCACAGTCCCATTCGGCAATTAAGGGGGGCGGCAATATGAAAAAGCTATGCAGAATAGTTTCATCGTTGGTTCTGATGCTGCTGGTGGTCACGAGCCTAAGTGTGACCGCCTTCGCCCAGAGCACCCAGCCCGCCGCGGACATCGTTTACAAGGGCAAGGACAGGCTGATCATCAGCCCCAAGGCCGGCAATCACACCGGCACCGACCTGTTCGGCGATTTTAAGGGCGTCATGCCCGGCGACACGCTGACCGAGACCGTCACATTCCGGAACGAAAGCACCACCGCCCGCACCGATTACGTGAAGCTGTACATCGTGGCCGTTCCCCATGGCGCGGACAATCTCCCCGTGGACGGGCACATCGCCGACGTGGACGAAATGAACGAATTTCTTTCCAACTTCACCATGACCGTGGCGCAGGGCGGGAAAGGAATTTTCAACGGGAAGCCGGATGAGGTTGGCACCTTCGGCGGAAACGGCTGTCTGCTGGGCACCTTCCGGAAGGGCGAGGGCACCACGCTGACCGTGACCCTGACGATGGACATTGAAGCGGACAACACCGCCGCAAACCGGGAGGGAGAGGTGGACTGGAAGTTCATCGCAGAGGAATATACCACCGCAAAGCCCCCCACGGTCACCCCCGGTAAGCTGATTCAGACCGGTCAGCGCAACTGGCCGATTTGGGCGCTGGGCAGTGCCGGACTTGTCCTGGTCATTTTCGGCTGGGCAATGCTGGCGAAGAAAAAGGAACGGAAGAATGCCTAGAAAGTTGGGCATTGCCGTTATAGCAGTGGGAACAGTGCTGATCCTGTCGGCACTGTTTCTGCTGCTGCATAACCGCTATGAGGACGCCCGCGCCGGGCAGCAGGCCGAGGACGCGCTGGCAAGTGTCGAGGCGGCCATTGCGATACAGCCGGCGGAAACGACCGCCCAAATCGCGACGGAAGAGACGCAGACTGTCCCCACCCAACCTCCCCTTGACCCGGAAATGCCCACAATTGTGTTGAACGGCTATGCCTATGTGGGCTATTTGGAGCTTCCTACGCTGGAGCTGAAGCTGCCGGTCATGTCGAAGTGGGACTATACCCGGCTGCAAATCGCCCCATGCCGCCAATTCGGATCTTCCCGCACGGACGACCTTGTGATCGCCGCCCACAATTACCGGAACCATTTTGGCCGTCTCAAGGAACTGGCCGTAGGCGATTCCGTTACCTTTACGGATATGGAGGGCATCGTCAACACCTACCGCGTCGAAAAGGTCGAGACGCTGCAACCAACGGAAGTGGCCGCCGTCCAAAACAGCGGCCATGATTTGGTGCTGTACACCTGCACCAAGGGCGGCAAAACGCGAGTGACGGTGTTCTGTGATCGGGCAGAAGAAAAAGAATGAGGTGCCGTTTACAAGACGCAAGGGGGACGCAGTGGGAGAGTCAGAGAGAAAGAGTTTACGCGACGATTGCATTGAGAAAGAAAACAGGCAGCTGCTTTCTGAGTGGGATGACAAAAAGAATGAAGGACTGATGCCGGAGGATGTTTCGGCGGGCAGCCGCCAGTATGTCTGGTGGCGATGCAAGAACGGCCATTCATGGCGGGCGAGCGTCCAGCACCGGTCGCGGGGCAGCGGCTGCCCGGTTTGCGACGGCAAAATTGCTGTTCCCGGCGATAACGACCTGCTGACGCTCTTCCCGGACATTGCCGCAGAATGGGATACAGAACGCAACGGCAATTTGACCCCGGATCGTGTGACGCCCTACAGTAACAGGAAGGCCTGGTGGCGGTGTTCCCGCGGACATGCGTGGGAGGCGGTCATTGCACCCAGAGCCGTAAAAAACGCCGGCTGTCCCTATTGCACGGGCAGGTGCGTTCTGCCCGGTTTTAATGACCTGGCAACGCGCTACCCAAAGCTTGCCGCCCAGTGGGATCCTGCGCGCAACGGCGATCTGATGCCGGAAATGTTCACGGTAGGCAGCCATAAGCGCATCTGGTGGAAATGCAGTGCGGGACACGTCTGGAAGGCGGTCATTTATTCCAGAACCGGAAAAAGCAAATGCGGATGCCCCATCTGCGCCGGGAGAGCAAAATGAGGTGCCGAACGGGTGCGGTTCAGCTTGCGGCGTACCCGGCAGATTGACGGGGTGGGGCGATTGTAAATCCTGCACTTTGCAGGCTACCATTTCTGTGCGCTGTTTTGTATAATATTACTACAAATCAACAAACAGGAGGTAACTATCATGGCATTTTCCCTTGACAGCAAAGTAAAGGACATTCTGAAAAACCCGGCGGCAGCGGAAATTCTGGACAAGTTCTGCCCGGGCGCGTCCAAGAACCCGCAGATGAAGCTGGTCGGCGGCCTGACCCTGCGCAAGCTGGCTTCCTTCCCCCAGTCCGCATACCTGCAGCCACATCTGGAGGAACTGGACAAGGAACTTCAGGCAATCGAATGATCTCTTGACATGTGGAAGCGGCTTCCGAATTTGGAAGCCGCTTTCTTTTCTTGACATTACACAGGCGGCACCATCCGGTGCCGCCTGTGACAATTATATTCTCATACTATTTCTCGATAAAATGGTTAACACCATTTTATCCTGCGAATCCTT
>ERZ827458.856-NODE-856-length-31581-cov-21.253632_pt1 | contig 31581 bp, 29 predicted proteins | sample MGYA00519706_ERZ827458 | MGnify/ENA primary metagenome ERZ827458 (study PRJEB31778, sample SAMEA3449309) | human gut metagenome | biome: human gut; feature: human-associated habitat; material: faeces | place: United Kingdom | collected 2010/2012 ...
TGCTTACTGTCAGTCTTAACATCCTTAACCTCCCTGTCCGCTGGTATCCTGCTTTGCTGCTCCATGGATCTGAAGCCTCCAGCTAAGCCTCCCTGCTGTTTTCTAAAAATGAAACACTGTACAATAAAATGTTGCATTTTTCCTGCCCTTATTAAAACGAAAAAACATTTATTGCGATCCGAAAATTTCTATGTTAAAATCATCTCAAAGCATAGAAGATTTCTTTTTACAGATACTTTGATTGCAATAATCAGATCTGTATGTTAAAGGGGATTCCCCTTTTCTTGGTCAGTTACTTCCTTTCGATGTAGCCTGACATTCTAAAGATCAGAAAATCCATGCTTTGCAATCCAAACTATTTTGAATAAGCAGAGGATTTTCAACAACCCATAGGATTCTCTGCGCACAAAGGAGGAATTTTATGGGGAAATATGATACTTGCATGAAGGAGTTTCTACAGAATAAGGATCGGTTTGCAGATCTCTTTAATGGCTGCTGCTTTCAGGGAAGGCAGATCATCCGGGCAGAAGATTTACGGGAAGCTTCGGAAAACTATGTGATCACAGATAAAGGGATGCCAGGGAAAACACGACAAAAAGATACGGAAATCATCCGTGATGTAAAAATGCTACTTGGATCTGGCATGGTTTTACAGGTACTTGCTGTAGAAAGTCAAAGCTACATTGATTATGCCATGCCGGTGCGGTGTATGGGGTATGATGCCGCAGAGTACCGCCGGCAGCTGAAAGAAAGAAAACAGGAACGCAGACTGCTCATGAACTCCGAAATCAGGCTGAAAAATCCAGCTGTCAGCATGGATGAAACACTTTCCGGTATTCTAAGATCGGACAGACTGCATCCTGTATATACGCTCTGTCTTTACAGCGGCACAGAACCATGGGATGGTCCAAGAAAGCTATCGGATATGATGGCTTTTGATCCTCAAAACCAAAATCTGCAATCGTTGTTTGAAGAATACCATCTGCACCTGTTCTGCATTAATGAGCAGCATATATTTGATGCATTCCACTCCGATCTGAAACCATTGTTTCAAGCCATGAACTGCAGAAACAATAAGAAGAAAATGATTGAGCTGATGAAGGACAAGACCTATTCCCATCTGAATGAAGATACATGGGACGCCATTGCTGTCATGACAGATAACGCAGCTATGCTTCAGAAGAAGGATTTATATAAGACGAAAAACCAGAAGGAGGAATTTAATATGTGCCAGGCTTTACAAGAATTGATGCAGGATGAACGTAATGAAGGCCGGATTGAGGGCAAAATTGAGGGCAAAATTGAGGATCAGAAAATCGTTATCCGGAACATGATAAACAGAGGGTACAAAACAGAAGATATCTGTGCAATAGCTGAATGTAGTCCTGCGTTTGTAAAAGAGGTCGAAACAGAGTTAGCACTTACCTGAATTTACTTTGGCAATTGAGGATAAACGTACCAAATTAAAAAATTTCAATTTCCCTATAAAGTAATTTCCCTAAGTGCCGATATTAATAGTGAACGTAAAAATGCAACATTTTATTGTAAAATGTTGCATTTTTCATTCCACGTATAAAAAAGCATTGTATGATTATCTTTGTGAGTATCTATCCTTAAAAGGTCTGTCTCTCCTTCATCCGCAGGATTCGCTGATTTGCAGAGCCACGGAATGCCAGACTGATATCCTTCTTCTCCTCCACGAATTCTCCATCTACCAGTACATCCAGAAGCAACAGCATTTCCTCTGTGCATTCACAGTGAGCCCGGCTCTCTCCCTGAAGCTCTTCCAGTGTATATCCGGAATAGCACCAGATATTTTTGTCCGGGAGCTGCTCTCTGACCCGTTTCAGGAAAGGCACAAGCACTCTCTGGTTTGACGGTTCAAAGGGTTCTCCACCAAGCAGCGTCAGTCCTGCAATATAAGATGGCTTGAGACTCTCGAGGATCTCATCCTCCACCTCTCTGGTAAATGGTTTTCCATAATTAAAATCCCATGCTTCCTCATTAAAACACCCTTTACAGTGATGGGTACACCCGGAAACGAACAGAGAGGTACGTATGCCCTCTCCGTCTGCAATATCATTATATTTAATATTTGCGTAGTTCATTATAAATGCAGCACCCTCTCTCTGATCTCCTGCGTTCTTCCCTGATTCCAGAACTGTGTACCGATATAGCCACAGGTACGTCTTGCCACATTTAAGGTATTCTGGTTACGGTTGCCGCACTTTGGGCATTCCCATACCAGCTTGCCATCATCCTCTACGATCCGGATTTCTCCGTTATAGCCACATTCCTGGCAGAAATCACTCTTGGTGTTCAGCTCTGCATACATGATATTGTCATAAATAAATTCCATGATACTGAGCACCGCCGGGATATTATCCTGCATATTGGGAACCTCTACATAGCTGATCGCCCCGCCTGTGGAAAGAGCCTGAAAATCTGATTCAAACCTCAGCTTGGAAAAAGCATCAATCGGCTCTGTTACATGCACATGATAGCTGTTTGTGATATACCCCTTGTCCGTCACGCCTTCGATAATACCAAACCTTCTCTGCAGACACTTGGCAAACTTATAAGTGGTGCTCTCGATCGGTGAACCATAAATACTGAATGCAATATTGGTTTCGCCCTTCCATTTCTCGCAGGCCTTATTCATGTATTGCATCACTTCCAGCGCAAAGGGCTTCGCCTCCGGATCGGTATGTGACTTTCCCGTCATATATCTGACACATTCACAGAGTCCTGCATAGCCGAGGGAAATTGTAGAATATCCTCCATACAGCAGTTTATCGATCGTTTCTCCCTTTTTCAGCCTTGCCAGTGCACCATACTGCCACAGGATCGGCGCCGCGTCAGAAAGGGTTCCCTTCAGACGGTCATGCCTGTATAGCAGTGCTTTATAGCAAAGCTCCAGCCTCTCATCAAAAATCTTCCAGAACTTATCCATATCTCTTTGGGAAGAAAGCGCTACATCAACCAGGTTGATCGTTACTACACCCTGATTAAATCTTCCATAAAATTTATACTTTCCATTCTCATCCTTCCAGGGATTCAGGGCACTCCTGCATCCCATAACAGGGAAGCAGTTTCCCTCCTTGAGCTGTTTCATGATCTTCTCGGAAATATAATCAGGAACCAGTCTCTTAGCTGTGCATCTTGCTGCCAGCTCTGTCAGATAAAAATACGGATCTCCCTCATGGATATTGTCATCCTCAAGTACATAGATCAGCTTGGGAAATGCCGGTGTGATATAGATTCCGCTTTCATTCTTGACTCCCTGGATCCTCTGGTTCAGCATTTCCTCGATCACAAGCGCAAGATCCTTCTTTTCCTGTGCACTCTTTGCCTCATTCAGATACATGAATACAGAAAGGAACGGAGCCTGACCATTGGTAGTCATTAATGTGATCACCTGATACTGGATCGTCTGTACACCCTTTTCGATCTCTTTGCGGAGCCGTCTCTCTACAACTCTGCTGATCACCTCATCTGACGGTGTATCACCCATCAGCTCTGCGTCCTCGAGCACTTCCCTGCGGATCTTTTCTCTGGATACCTGTACAAAGGGAACCAGATGTGTCAGGGAAATACTCTGACCGCCGTACTGGTTGCTGGCCACCTGCGCAATGATCTGCATGGCGATATTGCAGGCTGTGGAAAAGCTGTGAGGCTTGTCAATATATGTCTCACTGATAACGGTTCCGTTCTGCAGCATATCCTCCAGATTAACCAGATCACAGTTGTGCATATGCTGTGCAAAATAGTCTGCATCGTGGAAATGGATCAGCCCCTCCTGATCTGCTTTTACAATATCCTGGGGAAGCAGCAGCCTTCTTGTCAGATCCTTGCTTACCTCTCCTGCCATATAATCACGCTGCACACTGTTGATGATCGGATCCTTATTGGAATTCTCCTGCAGAACCTCTTCGTTATTGCATTCGATCAGAGACAGGATCCTGTCATCTGTTGTATTGCTTTTTCTTACAAGAGAACGGGTATAGCGGTACTTTACATAACATCTCGCCACATTGAAGGCTCCCTGTGCCATGATCTGATTTTCTACCATATCCTGCATTTCCTCTACGGAAATAGCACGGTTCATCTTGCTGCATTTGAAATTAATATAATCCGCGATCTCTTCGATCTGCTCCCCTGTGAGCTCTTCCCTGATCGCCGCCTTATTCGCCTTGGCAACTGCAGCTACAATTTTTCTGATGTCAAAGTCTACCTCTGACCCGTTCCTCTTAATTACTTTCATGAAACCCCTCCTTGCACCAACGATGTACGTTTTTAATTATAGTACAAGATATAGTATTGCACAAGCTAAAAATATCAAAATATTGTGATTATACGCAGCATTCTTATTTTAAACGGTTTTACGGCTCCTTCACAATATTCTGCAGCCAGATATCACTGCGGATCATAAAATAACCAATGGTAACCTTAATGATCTCCGTGAAGGATACAAAGAAAAACACCGTTTCTATGGCAAGCGCTGTATGCTTGGCAAGTATTGTAGCAAGCGGAATTACAATTATCCAGGTATAAACACTGTCAAACAGAAAGGTGATTCCGGTCTTTCCCCCGGATCTCAGTGTGAAATAGGATGCATGTGAAAAAGCACAAAGTGGCATGACCAGAGCTGAGATCATAATAAATCTGCCGGCCAGCTCCTTGATACTGTCCTCTGTCTTGTAGATCATTGGGAAATAACGGCCTGCAAATATCATAATAAGTGATACTCCCATGCAGCAGAGCACACAGAAAAAAATCATCTTATTATCTTTATCCTTGGCTTCCTCCAGCCGTCCTGCACCAAGAAGCTGTCCGACTACGATGGAAATGCACCCGCCAAGCTGTAGATAGACAATATTAAACAGATTGCTTATGGTAGAGGAAATATTCTGTGCCGCTACTACCTCAAGGCCACGGACAGCGTAGCACTGGGCGATCACAGCCATTCCCACTGCCCAGAGCATTTCATTGAACATCAGCGGTGTTCCCTTTTTAATAATGCCGGACAAAATATATCCCGGAACAGAGAATCCATGATAGGCTCCCTTCAGATACGGGTTCTTCTCTATATGAGTATGTGCCCAGATCACCACAATGGCACATTCCACAAATCTGGCTACCACTGTCGCTATGGCTGCACCCTGCACCCCATAGGCCGGAATCCCTCCTATCCCGAAGATCAGCACATAATCCAGCACCAGATTGGTTACCACTGCTGCCAGACTCGCCAGCATCGGCACAAATGTATGCCCGGTTTCCCTGATCGTATTCACATAGGCCTGACTGACTGCAAATGGCACAAGTCCTACCATCATGATACTCAGATACTGCTCTCCGTACTGAAGGGCAAGTGCAGTATTCCCCACACTCCCTCCGTCACTTAAGTACAGGGAGATCAGACCCGTATCAAAGAATCCAAACAAAAGCAGGGCGATCCCGGCTATAATGATGCAGGCATACATTTTAAACCGGAATGCATACTTCTGCCCTTCATAATCCCCTTTACCATAAAACTGGGTTCCAAATATCCCGGCGCCGGATACACCGCCCCAGATACAGATATTAAATACAAAAATAAGCTGGTTGACAATGGCTACACCGGACATCTGCTCTGTTCCCACCTGTCCAACCATAATATTGTCCAGAAAGCTGACAAAGCTTGTAATGGCATTCTGAATGATCATGGGAACCGCCAGCAGCAGTACATACCTGAAAAATGCAGGATCTATAAATTTATTCTTCACCTTTGTTAACATAATTTTCCTCCCTGATTGCCGCGGTACGCAGCTTTTTTTCTGTCTTTACTCTCACCCTGAGTCCTTTGAAGAATTCCTTCAGCATACCTGAACATTCTTCCTCCAGAACCCCTCTTATAACCTTCACCTGGTGGTTAAATCTTTCATCCTCCAGAATATTCAGTATGGAACCACCACAGCCTGCCTTTGGATTCATACAGCCCATTACTACCTCGTCAATTCTGGCCTGTACGATCGCCCCCGCACACATCTGACAGGGCTCCAGTGTCACATATAGCGTACAACCTTCAAGCCGCCAGTCACCCAGCTTTTTGCTTGCCCTGTTGATCGCTTTGATCTCTGCATGCGCCAACGTATTTTTATCTGTATTCCTGCGGTTGTATCCTCTGCCTATGATCTTTCCCTCATAGACGATGACACAGCCGATCGGTACCTCCCGTAGATCGTATGCTTTTCTGGCCTGCCTTATGGCCGCCTTCATATACTTTTCCTGTTCTGTCATTTCCTGTTTCCTTTCAAGTTGACAAATCTCCGAAAACCCAATATACTACTAAAGTAATGCCTATTTGCTCTGAAGGAAGCTGCTGTGGCTGCCCCTTTTTGATAGCGTTGAAGGGTGGGTCCTGCGCAATGGATGTCCACGAACCGTGTCAGGTTGGGAACAAAGCAGCACTAAGAGGAATTTTCCATGTGCCGCAGGGTCACCTGCCCCGAGTTGATCAGGAGGGTAACGCACAGCTGCTTCCTTTAGCGCAGATATCGCATCACAGAATAACAGGAGGAGCTTAACTGCCCCTCCTGTTTTGGTTTTTCGTATCAGGTACACACTTTACGGCTGTTGCCTTTTCAGCTTTTCCTTCTTAGCTTTTTTTACCTTATACATCTCCTGATCTACTTCTTCAATCAGATCCTCCAGCTTCATGTCCTCTTCCGGCGCTACCAGACTGTATCCCATACTGGCACCCAGCTTGTACTCCTTGCCGGAGGTCATGTTGTATTCATCGATGCTTCTCTGAATCCTGCGGATATATTCTACCGCCTTTTCATCCGTATAATTTCTGGACATGACAACAAACTCATCACCGCCATAGCGCATCACCAGTTCCCCATTTCCATGTAACTGGCGCAGGATCGTTCCCATTGCCTTGATAAAGGAATCTCCCTCATCATGACCATATCTGTCATTGACGCTCTTAAGTCCATCGAGATCTAGAAACAGAATAAACAGATTCTCGTTCCTGTTAATGGCCTCGTGGATCAGGTTCTCCAGGGCATTATTAATATTCATGATAAACAAATGGAAAAGCTCGCTGTCCATCATAAGACGGCTATTTCCAATAACACAGTAACCATAGCAGCGGTCCTGATAATGCAGCGGCACTATGGTATAGAACGTACCTTTTCCTAATGGATTAATGGACTCTGGTACTCATGTACATGATAACATCTTTTTTATCAAATTTCTACTTTTCTCATATAATATCCAAATTTTCCATCTTCGACCTTCCCCTCAGTTTCAAAACCCTCAAATCCAAACATAATGGCTACCATTTTTTCTCTTTCATAAAATACTCCGGGAACCCCCAGATAAAAGCAGCTATCATCATTTCCTTCAAGCAACATATCCCTGCCCAGTATAAGATGCCGGTAATTGAAATAACCATGGAGAAGGAAACTGTTGTGGACAAGCTTCTGATATTGCTGCGTCATTATGACAAAATCCGCCGGCCTGATCGAAATAAATTCTCTTTCATCACCAAATGGATGTAGGATTTCATACTGTTTTTTTAATTGCTCCCATTTATCCGGCAGCAGTATTATGTCCTCTCTGCAATATCCATCCCCACCCGTTGATTTCAGTTCCTTCGACTCCGGCACTTTTTTATTCCCGTCTGCTTTCTCCTGTCCGAAGCTGCCTGCGGCCTCCCGTTTATCATGCAATAATACCCGGATCTCTGTTATTTTACTGACAGCGTATCTGTTATGGCCAATTCTGATCTCCTCCTGATTTCCAGGAAAACGATACGTCCCATTTCCGCTGCCAAATCTGATCGGCAATCTTCCGATCTCTATCCTTTCTCCTTTCGATATTTCCTGCACAACCAGACAAACAGATGCCTCCTCTTCCATTTCTTCCGGGATTTCCCTTTCTCTGGAAATTCTCTGTACCGGCCGGAGCTGTACTGCCAGCTTATATCCTCCCGGAATGCACTGAAAGGAGACAAAACCACAGTTTCCTGTCGCTCCGTCTCCTTCTCCCCTGTGTAAATACACGATTTTCTTTTCATATAGATTCAATCCGCATCCCTCCACATATATGTATATGCAAAGATGCGTCCTGTTCAGTCCTTTTTTCTTTATCGGATATTTCTGTCTTCCTTGCTGTCTGCATTTTTAATAATTCAGATGATCCAGATATTTCATATAATTGACAACCATCATGGCAATCTTAAAGGTAAGGGCATCATCAAATGTCCTGACGTCCAGTCCTGTGCTCTTCTGGAGCTTTTCAATCCGATATACCAGCGTATTACGATGTACAAAAAGCTGTCTGGAAGTTTCTGAGACATTCAGATTATTTTCGAAGAATTTGTTCACTGTTGTCAAAATCTCTTCATCAAATTCTGTCGGGTCAGTGTCTCCGAAAATTTCATCAATAAAGATCTTACATAAATTTACCGGCAGCTGATAGATCAGTCTTCCTATACCCAGACTGCTGTAAGCATTGACCTTCTTCTCGACATAAAATATCTTGCCAACATCCAACGCCAGATTAGCTTCCTTATAGGACTTTGATACATCCTTCAGCTCCTGCACAATCGTTCCATAAGCAACTCTTACATTCATCATTGCTTCAGCATTCATCATATCCACGATCATATTTGCAGTCTGCTCTACCGCCTCATAGCCTTCTCCCGGTTCCAGCGATTTGATCAGGATCACACTGCTCTCATCAATAGCGGTAATAAAGTCACCTGACTGGGAAGAAAACAGTCCCCCCAGGAATTCTGCTGCAGTGCTGTCCCTTTCCTTCTCTGTTTCTACGATCAGCACGACTCTCGGCGCTGTTACTTCAATATGAAGCTTCTTCGCCCTGTTATAAATATCCACCAGCAAAAGATTATCCAGCAATAGGTTCTGGAAAAAATTGTTTCTGTCAAACCGCTCCTTATAAGCCACCATCAGCTGTTGGATCTGACTTGCAGCAATCCTTCCAATAACATAGGTATCATCACTGCTTCCTCTTGCTACCAGAATAAAAACCAGTTCTCCTTCATCCATGATCTTTAAAAGATGATCAAGACCAATTACCTGACTGTCTGCCGGAGACTCCACGAAGCTTCTGATCAGCCCTGACTCTATATCCTTGTTATCGAAAGTAGACGCTACAGTAGTTCCATCCGGATCATAGACACAAAGATCCACTTTCGTTATGGTGCGCAGCTCTTCAATACTTGTTGCGATTACCTGTGAAGATATCATCCGCTTTCATTCCTCTCTTTTTGTATCTGTCTGGCAGGGCTGTGCCCTGTCCCTGTGCCGATTTCCTCCGTACTAGCAAAAAGAGGGATGCAATGTGCATCCCTCATATAGATTATTCCTAGTTTGTAATAACCTGCTCTGTTTCTTTGTCGAATACGTGGATCTTCTCAACATCGAATGCGAACTTAACAGTATCGCCAGGTCTTGCTGTTGTTCTGGAATCAACTCTTGCAGTGATAGGGAACTCAGCCAGATCAAAGTATAAGTAAACTTCTGCACCAAGCAATTCATAAACCTTGATAGTGGATTCAAATACGCACTTAGCAGTTTCAATGAACATCTCTGAATCATATACATCTTCAGGACGGATACCAAATGTAACTGTCTTTCCGGCATATCCTCCCTCGATCAGCTTCTTGGACTTAGCAGGAGGAAGAGGAATCTCACTTCCAGCTACCTTTAAGCATGCTGTATCACCCTTAACATCCACAACAGCATCCAGGAAATTCATCTGAGGCGATCCCATGAATCCTGCAACAAACAGGTTTACAGGCTTCTCATACAGATTCTGGGGTGTATCTACCTGCTGAATAACACCGTCCTTCATAACAACGATTCTGTCACCAAGAGTCATAGCCTCTGTCTGGTCATGTGTTACATAGATGATGGTGGTACCAAGTCTCTGATGCAGCTTGGCGATCTCAATACGCATCTGTACACGAAGCTTTGCATCCAGATTGGAAAGAGGCTCATCCATAAGGAATACCTTAGGATTACGGACAATAGCACGTCCCATGGCAACACGCTGCCTCTGTCCACCGGAAAGAGCCTTGGGCTTACGGTCAAGCAGAGGAGTCAGATCAAGAACCTTAGCTGCTTCCTTAACCATCTTATCGATCTCATCCTTCGGAACCTTTCTCAGCTTAAGTCCAAATGCCATGTTGTCATATACTGACATATGCGGATAAAGAGCATAATTCTGGAATACCATCGCAATATCTCTGTCCTTGGGTTCTACATCGTTAACAACTCTGTCACCGATCTTTAATTCACCAGAAGAAATATCTTCCAGACCAGCAATCATACGAAGGGTTGTAGACTTACCACATCCTGAAGGTCCTACGAAAATAATAAACTCCTGATCAGCGATTTCAAGATTGAAATCCTTTACTGCTTCAAATCCGTTGGGATATACTTTGCAGATATTTTTTAATGATAAACTTGCCATTTCATTAGCCTCCTTGAAAAATAGGTTCAACTTCAACGTTAAGATTAGTATAACGGACGTAATCTAAATTAGCTATACCACTATTCCACAAAGATTTCTGATTCCATTGTGAGAAATGCTTAGAAACCTTTTTGATTCCGTTTGCTTTCGACAGTTTGTACACCAGTTGCATAATTTTATGTACAAATTGAACAATTTCTATTTTCTGTCCCTGTCATCATAAAATGCGAGCTGGTTCTTTCCTCTCTGCTTTGCTTTGTAAAGCGTCTTATCAGCTGCTGTCTGCAGCTCTGACAATTCCATATTCACTTTTTGTGCACATTAGGATGCAGAACTCGCTATCACATCTTCATAATTCTGAACGCCCTCTCTCTTGATCCTGGAGAGCTTCATCCCCGGCTTCCTCGGATCCTTCTTCTGTATCATCGTCCTTTTCCTCAAAGCGTTCGAAGCTCTTCCTGTATAAAAGCGCGTTCAGATATCCCGGACCTGAAATTCCAAGCAGGAACACAAGTGGCAGAACCGGATTGGCAAAGAAGACCACGACCACAGGAATGATCCAGCACAGCATCATAAGAAGTGTTCTTGGCAGACTCAGCACTCCCATAAGAAAAGCGTTTTTATAGGTTGCTTTAATTGTATTATCGTACCTCGCAAGTAACGGATACAGATATATAGTTGCAAACGTCACAAGGATACCCACCGCTATCACAGCAATCTGCAGCCATCCCGGAAAATCCATAGATGCATAACGGAAAATAAACAGGTCAACCACAAGGATCCCATAAACCAGAAGCTGTATGAGCAGGGTCAGTGTTGCCTGTCCAAAATTCTGTTTAAATGATTTAAAGAATGCCTTTGTTATATATCCTTCTTCATTCTTTGCCATTTTCAAAAGTACATAATTCATTGCCGTCAGAGATGCTCCGATCGTTACAACCGGAATACAGCAGATCATCGTCAGTATATTCAGCCAGATCAGATCTGCTACTCTGTTTAAAAAATTCATAAAAGGGCTTTCCAGTCCAAAAATCCTTCCCATTTGTTCCTCCTTATCCTCTGTCAAATTCTAAAAGCATGGGAGTAAAAATAATCCCATCCTGCTGTTTCTCCGGTTCAAGATCCCGGAAACCCAGTCTGTGATAGAATCCAACTCCATAAGGCGACGCATTTACCGTCAGCCTGTTAAGTCCCTCTTCCTTTCTGACATACTCAGAAAGAAACGAGATCAGTGCTCTCCCAATCCCTCTCCGGTGATAATCACCATCCACGAACAGCAATGAAATATGCGTTTTATTGCGCAGGGATATCATCCCTACCAGCTTTCCTGAGAAGAATGCTCCCATCATCTGATAGGTTCCAAGTACAAACATTCTTTTCAGATCAGAGTCTGTGATAAAATCCTCAAAGCTGCGCACTCCCTCCGGCGGATAAACATCGCCCTCATACTCCAGAAAGGTTTTCCAGGCAAGTTCCATTGCTTCTTCCCATTCATCTGATGATACAAATCGAATCACACACGGCAATCCTGCGCTCATTTACTGTCCTTTCACTGCCTGTCCAATATCTGAAACCCGCCAGACAGTCCACCGAAAAATTTTTTGGTGGACTGCCATAAATTGCTGAAAAAGCTTTCTGCGGCATTCTTTACTGCATTTTCTACAGCACCCCTGATAATTTCATTTGTATGATCTACAAAGTCTGCTCCATATTTGTCGTAAAGCGTTTCTGCCTTATCCAGCACATAGTCAGCAGAAAAGCCCATATCCTCCAGCTTTTGCATGGCTTCTACCACTTTTCTTGCATCGGACTCCTTAATGATGATCCCGAATTTTTCTTTACTTTCCTCAATAGCCGCCTTTAGTCCCTCTTCACTTTCCAGACTTCCATCAGAAATCTTTTCGGAAGCAAACCGGAAAATCTCTTTTACGGTCTTCGGATCCATCTCTGATACTGCCTCAGAGAGCTTATCCTTCACATCTCCAAGCAGCTCTTCTGCATCGAAATTTTCTGTACTCTGTGCTGCTTCTGCAGCCCTGACGCTTACAGGGATACACAGTCCGGCTATAACAGTCAGGACTGCTATACAGAAAATCCCCGAAAGCCAAAATTTTAATTTTTTCATAAAACATACACCTCTTATAGTTGATACTCCCTGATCCGTTCCAGTATCCATGGATAGATATCCTCATAAACATTTTCTTTATCCAGTTCATTCAAAAGTTCGTGACGATCTTCCGGATACAGCTTCATGCTTAAAGTAGTCAGTCCTACCTTCTGGAAATCCCGGAAAGCTTTTTTGACTCCTTCTCCATAATTTCCCACAGGATCCTTCTCTCCGGCAATAAACAGTACCGGCAGGGTTTCCGGCATTTTTTTAAGATTTTCTTCTTTGTTCAGACGATCCAGCAGGGTAAACAGCGTCCGGAACCCGTTAACGGTAAAAGTAAATCCACACAGCTCATCCGCCATATAGGCATCAACCACTGCTTCATCCCGGCACAGCCAGTCAAATGAAGTCCTCTGCTTTTCTATCTGTTTATTATAGTTTCCAAAAGCCAGCCTATCTATCAGTTTTGCCTTATGCTTCTCTCCAAGGAACAGTCCCTGAAGTGCTGCAAGTGCCCTGCTGAATTTAACTACCACATCAGGCTGTGAGCCGGTTCCGCATATGACCGCCCCTTGGATACCCTTGCCGTAACGGAACAGGTAATTTCTCACAATAAAGGATCCCATACTGTGTCCGAGAAGAATATAAGGAATTCCCGGATAGTCCTCCTGTGTCATCTTTTTCAGTCTGTGAACATCCCGTACAACTACCGTTGCGGGATCCTGCTCACAGAAATAACCATAGATTCCCGTTTCATCCACACTCTTTCCATGTCCAAGGTGATCCTCTCCTGTAACCAGGATCCCCTTTTCTGCAAAATAGAGTGCCATTTCTTCGTATCTTTCAATATATTCGGCCATTCCGTGGACAATCTGGAGGATCCCCATCACTTTTCCCTCCGGGATCCATCTGACCGCATGGATCTTACTCTGTCCATCTCTGGAGTCAAATACAAGTTCTTCTTTTTTAACCATATATAACCCTCTTCCTGTTTTCTGCCGGAAAGCCCCGTTTCCCTCTAACAGATCTCTGCTCCTGCCGGCATCTTTTTCTCCGGTGTCATCAGTGCCAGATTACCATCTGCATCTTCTGCACAGAGCAGCATACCTTCAGAAACAACCCCTGCCAGTGTCGCTGGCTTCAGGTTCACAAGAACCATCACCTTCTTGCCTACCATTTCCTCTGCGGAATAATGCTGCTTGATTCCGGAAACGATCTGCTTTACCTGACTTCCGATCTTCACCTGTGAACAGAGAAGCTTCTTGGACTTTGGTACTTCCTTACATTCAATGATCTCGCCCACCTGAAACTGCAGCTTTGCAAAATCATCATAGGAAATCTCAGCCTTCGGCTCAATATCAATGCCTTCCTCTGCTTTCTCTTCCTTTGCCTCCATCTCCTCGATCTTTGCTGCGACTGCCTTCTGATCCAGTCTTGCAAAAAGGATCTCCGGTGTTTCTGTCACCCTGCTGCCGGAAGAGTATCTTCCAAACCCAGAAAGATCTTCAAAGCTTCTGATCTCTGTATTAAACTGTGCTGCAATCTTCTTTGCCGTTGTGGGCATATAGGGTTCAAGAAGAGCCGCCCCGATCAGAATGCTTTCCGCCAGATTATAAAGAACCGCTGCAAGCCGATCCTTCTTCGCTTCATCCTTTGCCAGTACCCAGGGCTCTGTCTCGTCAATATATTTATTACATCTCTTGAATAAGGCAAAGATCTCTGTCAATGCATCAGCCACTCTCAGCTCCTTCATCTTGTCTGCTACTCTGTCATAGGCTGTCACAGCCAGATTCTTCAGCTCCTCATCCACAGGCTCTGTCACGCCGGTATTGGTAACAACACCGTCAAAATACTTGTTGCTCATGGATACGGTACGGTTCACCAGATTACCAAGGGTATTGGCGAGATCTGTATTAAAACGCTCCGCTACCAGCTCCCAGGTGATATTTCCGTCATTTTCGAAAGGCATCTCATGCAGGACAAAATATCTGACAGCATCCACTCCAAAAAAATCTACCAGTTCATCTGCATAGATCACATTTCCTTTTGACTTGCTCATCTTGTCATTGTTCATCAGAAGCCATGGATGGCCAAATACCTGCTTTGGCAGGGGCTCACCCAGCGCCATCAGGAAGATCGGCCAGTATATCGTATGGAAACGTATAATATCCTTTCCGATCAGATGCAGGTCAGCCGGCCAGTATTTCTTATACTGCTCACTGCTTTCTCCGTCACAGTCATAGCCAATACCGGTGATATAGTTGGTCAGGGCATCCAGCCATACATAAACGACATGCTTATCATCAAAGTCTACCGGGATCCCCCACTTGAAGGAGGTTCTGGAAACACACAGATCCTGCAGACCAGGAAGCAGGAAGTTGTTCATCATTTCATTCTTTCTGGATACCGGCTGTATAAATTCCGGATGGCTGTTAATATGCTCGATCAGTCTGTCAGCATATTTGCTCATCCTGAAAAAATATGCCTCTTCCTTTGCCGGCTTTACCTCTCTTCCGCAGTCAGGACATTTGCCGTCCACAAGCTGGGATTCTGTCCAGAAGGATTCACAGGGTGTACAGTACAGTCCCTCATAGGAGCTCTTGTAAATATCTCCCTGATTGTACAGCTTCTTAAAGATCTTCTGTACCTGTTTTTCATGATAATCATCTGTTGTACGGATAAAGTGATCATAGGAGGTGTCCATCAGATCCCAGAGCTTCCGGATCGTGCCAGCCACATTGTTTACATATTCCTTCGGCGTGACACCGGCTTCCTGTGCCTTCAGCTCGATCTTCTGTCCATGCTCATCCGTTCCTGTCTGAAAAAAGACATCATAGCCGTCTTTTCTCTTGAAACGGGCAATGCTGTCTGCCAGAACGATCTCATAGCTGTTTCCGATATGCGGTTTTCCTGATGTATAGGCAATCGCCGTTGTAATATAATATTTCCCTTTACTCATTTTTATGCAAAACTCCTTTCAAAATGTTGTCAATCTATCATAAGAAGGTATTCGGTTCCCTTCTCATTCACTTTTTTCACGAAAAGGAACCCAAGCTTTGCAAGCAGATTTCTGGAGGGAAGATTCTCTTCCTCTACCAGTGCCTGTACATGCTCAAAGGAAAGCTCCTTCCTTCCATAGGCAAGAACCGCCCGGCAGGCTTCCTCTGCATAGCCCTGTCCCTGATAGTCACGGCCGATCACAAATCCAAGCTCCGGAAGCTCATAGCCCTCCCGCACACTGAGTCCTGCTCTGCCGATCACTTCTCCGGAACGGAGCTGAACTGTCCATATCCCATATCCGTAAAATCCATAGACCTGACGGATGTACTCCTGCATATATACGGTCTCTTCTGCCGGATCCTCAAACAGATCCTCCATATATCTTGTGATCGATGGATCACTGTAAACCCGGTAAAACTCAGGAACATCTCCTGCCGTGCTCTCCCGGATCAGAAGCCGCTCCGTCTTCATGACCATCAATGGCAGACCGGCAAGACGCCTGTAAACCTCATCATACACGGAAAAGCCGATCTCACCGATCTCTTCTACGACATATGCTGCCCCTTCAAAAAAGATACCCTGATTTTCTTCATGGTGAAGGCCTGCTGTGTAAAAGCCTGCTGCCTGCAGCTTCTTTAAACACGCAGGATCATCTGTCAGGATCAGGCTCTCTTCCTGCCGGATCCCTGAGAATCCCTCTTCCATCTGCGCTGCGGCAGTGAGCAGAAATCCTGCTTCTTTCCCGGCAAAGACCTGTTCCAGTTCCTCTCTGTTTCTGTCAAGAACCTGCCTCCCCTCCTCTGTTACTGCAAACACTACATATTTAAGCATTGAAAAGTCCTTTTGGATTCTGTAAAATAAGTATGTGGATTTTCATTCTATGAAATTCCGTACTATTTTACTATTATAGTATAGTTTACAAAAATTGAAAAGAAGGGAATGAAATATTATTATGGCACAGAATCCTGTTGTAACTTTTACCATGGAAAACGGAGATGTCATGAAAGCAGAGCTTTATCCTGATATCGCCCCCGTTTCCGTAAACAACTTTATCAGCCTGATCCAGAAGAACTTTTACGATGGTCTGATCTTCCACCGTGTGATCAGAGGCTTCATGATCCAGGGTGGTGATCCTCAGGGCACCGGTATGGGCGGTCCCGGCTACAGCATCAAAGGTGAATTTGCCGCAAACGGCTTCCAGAATGACTTAAAGCATACAGAGGGCGTTCTTTCCATGGCAAGAAGCATGATGCCGGATTCCGCCGGCTCCCAGTTCTTTATCATGCACAAGAATGCACCCCATCTGGACGGCTCCTATGCAGCTTTTGGCAAGATCATTGAGGGTATGGACGTTGTGAATAAGATCGCCGAAACTCCTACCGACTATTCTGACAGACCTCTGGAAGATCAGAAGATTGCTGCTGTCACCGTAGAAACCTTTGGTGTCGATTATCCGGAACCGGAAAAAAGGTGAGATGTTCATATTTTATTAACATTTCATTAAAAAAAACTTCAACAGCACAACATTCTTTAGACATTTCTGCCCTTTATACTAAGAGCATAAGATGAAACGAAGAAAACAACATCTACTTGATTTTATAATAACTTTTTCATAATAAATGCCAGGTAAGCTGTCTTACCTGGCATCCTCCCTTTTATGTGGGTATTAATTCTTCCTCCGGCACCCTGATCTCCAGTGCCTGTTTATAATTCCGGATTTCAACTCTGCTGTGCCGTCCTCCGAATTCTCCATCCAGTGTCCATGAGATCTCTTCTTGCGATTCAATCTGCAGCTCCGATGCTGTAAAGCATTCCATCAGATCGGTATCGATATTCCGGTTCACCATCGCTGCCATGATCGTATTCAGCTCCACCGGATTTCCGGGTCTTTTGATCAGCGTTATCTCAAATACGCCATCATCCAGCTTTACATTGTCACCGGTGATCTTTTTAAACCCTCCCACTGACAGGGAATTCGTTATCATACCGAAAATAAAATCTCCTTTGATCACTTTGTCCCCACTGATCACCTTCAGGGCATATGACTTCACTTTAGAAAGCTTTCTCATTCCTTCCAGCACATAAGCCATATGTCCCAGCACATTCTTCATGTCCTGCCTTGTCTCATAGGATACATCTGTAAAAAGCCCGAATGCCGCAATATAGACAAAAATGTTCTCATTAAATCCACCAACATCGCAGCGAAAGCTTCTGCCATCCACAATCACTCTTGCTGCTCTTTCCATGCTCCTCGGGATTCCCAGACTTCCGGCAAAGTCATTAGTCGTTCCTGCTGGAACATAACCGATCGGCAGCCTTTTTTCACATCTCATCATACCGGTCACCACTTCATCAAGTGTACCGTCACCACCGCTGCAGGCGATCATATCATAGTAACCTATCTGTCTTTCTGTAACTGCTCTGATCCCATCCCCCTGTGCCTGCGTCGGATAGGCAGTCACTTCATATCCGGCCTTCACAAAAATATCGATCATATCAAGAAGATTACTTCTGATCTGGGATTTTCCCGCCCTCGGGTTGTAAATAAAAAGCATTTTCTTCTTCATAAAATCCTCCAGCTGCTTCCGCCAGCTTTTCTTTTCCTATCTTTTTATCTTGTTGCAAAAGACACCACACTCTGGCAAGTGTGGCGTCCGTATTTCAGTTTTTTATTCCGTTTTGCCGTTCAGATAACTACCAATAGCAGCCACGGCAGCCTGCTCATCAGTTCCCTCTGCAATTACAGTTACGCTCTCTCCCTGATTCAGGGGCATGCTCATCATTCCCATGATGCTTTTGGCATTCACTTTTTTTCCTTCTGTCGCAAGATAAATATCACTGTCATGTTTGCTTGCAATCTGTACCAGCATGGCAATAGGGTGCGCATCAAAATCTTCTGCCATCTTGATTTCAATGGACTTTTCAATCATAATATTTCTCCTCCTTTAAGCTTTAACCTGAATTTCACTGGCTATTTCACTCAGCTTCCTTAATCTATGATTCACACCGGATTTTCCAACCGGCGGATTTAAGTAACCACCCAGCTCCTGAAGAGAACTTTCCGGATGCGCCAGTCTTAGAAGGGCAATCTCCCTTAAATGCTCTGGCAGACCCAAAAGCCCAATATGTTTCTGAATCAGCTGAATATCCTCCAGCTGTCTGCTGGCCGCATTCACCGTCTTCGTGATATTGGCTGTTTCGCAGTTCACCTGTCTGTTTATGGAATTGCGCATTTCCTTCTCAATCCTCAGATTCTCCAGATTCATCAAGGATACATGCGCTCCCATTACATTAAGAAGATCTACGATCCCGGCACCTTCCTTCAAATACACAACATTATATTTCTTGCGTCTGACTACCTTCGCCTCTATGTCAAAACTATGTATAGCTTCCTGTATCTGCAGAGCCTGACGATCTGTCTCGCAGACAAACTCCAGATGATACCCCTTCTCCGGATTACTCATAGAACCTATACATAAAAAAGCACCCCGGAGATATGCTCTCTTGCAGCAGCTGCTTTTGATCAGGACAGGATCTGCCCCCTTTCCTGCTCCAGCATTATCTCCCGTATATTTTAAAGCCTGTAGTGCTTTTGCAATACCAGTACTTATATTAAATGTTTTTTTCCATAATGTAAAGTACTTTCTGGCAACTGCATCGTTTTCTGAGTGGATCGTAATCCGCACTTCCCCATTCGATGCTTTTTCTACATGACAGCCAAACTCTACAATTGCAGAAAGTTCTGCCAGTCTGCAGTGTCTTGCCGGCGGCATGATTTTTTCCAGTTCTTCCTTTACCTCTGCTGAAAATGACATAAAATTCCTGCCTTTGGTCAAATCCCCTGTGTCCGCACATCACGATGTGCGATCTTTAGTCCATAATTCCCCTTATTCTTCAAGCGCTCATACAGCTTATTCGCAAGGGTGACACTTCTGTGCTTTCCCCCTGTACAGCCAATTCCGATCACAAGCTGATATTTTCCTTCCTTCACATAGTTGGGAATCAGGAATTCCAGCATATCAGTCAGCTTGTCAATAAATATCCCTGCCTCTGGAAAATCCATGACATAATCCTGTACTTCTTTATCATTTCCTGTTTTATACTTCAGTTCTTCTATATAATAGGGATTTGGCAGAAATCTTACATCAAATACCAGATCCGCATCTGCCGGAATCCCATGTTTGAAACCAAACGAAAGGATCGTTACCATCAGGCTGTTATATTCTTCATTCCTCACAAAGATCCTGTCGATTTCCTCTTTCAGCTCTCTGGTCAGGAGATTTGAGGTATCAATCACATAATCGGCTTTCCCTTTGATATCCTGCAGGATCTTTCTCTCCTTGTGGATACCGTCTTCCACCCTGCCTCCGGGAGAAAGCGGGTGCATTCTCCTTGTTTCCTTATATCGCTTCAGCAGGACACTGTCTCCGGCTTCCATAAACAGGATCTCGAAATTATAGCCATTCTTTTTCAGCTTCTCCAATGCCTTCTGTGCATCTTCAAAAGGCTGATCCACACGTACATCAAGCCCGAGAGCTACTTTTTCCACTTCGCTTCCCGGCATGGCGATCAGTTCTACAAACTGCTCGATCAGTGGAACCGGCAGATTGTCCACACAATAAAATCCGACATCCTCAAGCATATGAAGTGCTGTGCTTTTTCCACCGCCGCTCATACCTGTCACTACAACAAAGCGCATTTCCTTTCCTCCTGCTGTATAATATCATACATCCCTGTCTTTGAAGACGATCCCGCTGATACGCCCCTTACATGCAGAGATCAGAACTCCCCAAGATAAATAACTTCTCTTTCCAGCGAAACTCCGAAGCATTCCCTGACTCTTTCCTGTACTTCCTCAATTACATCCGTAACGTCCTTTGCTGTTGCTTTTCCGACATTTACCACAAATCCGCAGTGTTTATCGGACACTCTTGCATCACCGATCTGAAATCCCCGGAGCCCTGCATCCATGATCAGTTTTCCTGCAAAATAACCTTCCGGCCGTTTAAAGGTGCTGCCTGCAGAAGAATAATTTAACGGCTGCTTCTCCATACGGCGCTTCTTTAAATCTTCTATCTTTAAACGGATTTCATCCCTGTCACCTTCCTGCAGACAGAAGGTCGCACCAAGTACTGTAAAACTTCGGTTTCTGATAATACTGGTGCGGTATCCAAATTCCATGGCATCTTTGTCGAGAGTAAGGATCTCTCCATCTGTAGAAAGTACTCTGACGCTCTCTACTACCTGCTTCATCTCACCACCATAGGCCCCTGCATTCATCACAACACCACCGCCTACCGTTCCGGGAATGCCAGCTGCAAATTCCAGTCCTTCAAGTCCTCTTTCCATGGCAAAAAGCGACACCTTTGAAAGTGCAGCGCCTGCCTGCACCTGCAGCCTGTTTCCTTCTGCTTTTATCTGCTGGCAGGCATCTGATATCTGAAGGATCACTCCCGGATATCCTTTATCCCCTACCAGAAGATTGCTGCCCTTTCCCATGACAAAATATTCAATACCGACATTTTCAAAATAAGGGATCAGCTTCCGCAGCTGTTCCTCATTACTGATCCGGATAAAGCCGGCTGCCTCTCCGCCGATCCGGAATGTTGTATGCCTGCTCATCGGTTCTTCTGTCAGAATATCCTCTTCAGGAACATGCGTTCTGATGTATTCATAAACTGCTTCGCTAAATCCCCTCAATGTCCGCACCTGCTTCTTAATATTTATTACCTGTCTGCTACTGCATCCAGCACCAGCTTTGCTGCTCCGTAGATTCCTGCATCATTTCCAAGTGTTGCCAGTGCAAATTTTACTTCACGGCTTCCCTGAAAGACACTCTTTTCATAATGAGGTCTGATATAATCAATCAAAACCTCTCCTGCCTTGGACACACCGCCTCCAATAACAAAGGCTTCCGGATTTACAACTCCTGCCACTGCTGCAAGAGCGTCTCCCAGATATTTTCCAAACTGTTCTGCTACCTCCATAGCCAAAGGATCTCTTGCCTTAACAGCATCAAATACTGCCTTAGCTGAAACCTCTCCACTTCTCAGAACACTGTCCATGTCTGTAGAAGCAAGCTTCTTGTTTGCAAGTCTGGTAATACCGGTTGCAGAAGCAAACTGCTCAAGGCATCCCTTATTTCCACAGTTACATACGTCTGTCTCTGTATCATCTACATGGATATGTCCTATCTCTCCTGCTGCTCCGGTGCTTCCACTGACCATCCTTCCATCTACAATGATGCCTCCACCAACACCGGTTCCCAAAGTAACAACAACCAGATCCTTATAGCCTTTTCCACCGCCCATCCACATTTCTCCAAGGGCTGCAACATTGGCGTCATTACCTGCCCTGACGGGAAGATTAATGAGCGCTTCCAGAGTTTCCTTCACATTGAAGGTTTTCCATCCAAGATTTACGGCACGATGAACCACACCATCTGCATCAATCGGTCCAGGTGCACCAACACCAATACCGGCAATAGCTTCCTTGTCCATCTGCTTCATTTTTTCTCTGATACTGTCTGCCACATCAGGCAGGATCTCTTCACCTTCATTCTCGGTTCTGGTAGGGATCTCCCACTTGTCCAGTACATTTCCTTCTACATCAAACAGTCCGATCTTTACGGTAGTTCCTCCGATATCTACACCAAATACGTATTTCATTTTTATTCTCCCTCTTTATTCTATTCTTTACAGGCGGCTTCTATTCTATCCTGCACCTCTGTTTATTCGTCTTCGTCCTCATTGCTTCTGCCTCTTGCCAGAGATTCCTGTACTCTGCGGTAAAGCTCCTGTGCCGCATTGTATCCCATCTTCTTCTGGCGGTGATTGATCGCTGCAGACTCACAGATCACGGCAAGATTACGCCCGGGACGAATGGGAATGTTGTGACAGACTACTTTGTTTCCAAGATATTCCGTATATTCCTCTTCCAGTCCGAGCCTGTCATATTCCTTGTCCTTATCCCAGTCTTCCAGCCGGATGACCAGGTCAATATTCTGGGTATCCTTAACACTGGAAACACCAAACAGTGTTTTCACATCAATGATCCCGATACCGCGCAGCTCAATAAAGTGCTTAGTGATATCCGGTGCAGATCCTACCAGCGTTTCATCACTGACCTTACGGATTTCAACAGCATCATCTGTTACCAGACGATGTCCTCTCTTGATCAGCTCCAGTGCTGCCTCTGATTTACCGATGCCGCTCTCTCCTGTGATCAGGACACCTTCACCGAAAACGTCCACCAGTACACCGTGTACTGAAATACAGGGTGCCAGCTTTACATTCAGCCATCTGATGATCTCTGCCATAAATGCAGAGGTTGCCTTCTTGGTCATCAGAAGCGGTACCTTATGTGCCTCAGCAATCTCCATAAATAGTTCATCCGGCTTCAGCTCCCTGCAGAACACGATCGCGGGAATCTCACAGGAAAGAAGTCTCTCATAGATCTCCTTTTTCCTTGCCACCGGAAGTCCTTCTATATAGGAATATTCCACAAAACCGATGATCTGAAGTCTTGTTGCTTCAAAATGTTCGAAATAACCGGCTAACTGCAGCGCCGGTCTGTTAATATCAGGCTGGGTAATCTTGATCTTCGAAATATCAATATCAGGTGTCAGATTTTCCAGCTTCATCTTTTCAATGATGCTTTCCAGTTTTACGCTTGCCATATGTTCCCTCTATACCTTTCCCCCTCCTGCCATTACAAGCGGAAGGCTGTTATCTTAAATAGTTTACCACATCAATTGAGGAATCTCAATAATCTGCACTCTTCTGTTACTATGTTTCTCCTGTGAAATTTTTTATTTTTTCTGATGAAAAAAATCATAGATCCCCTGTGCAGCAGGACGATTCATTCCTTCCACCTGTAAAAGTTTCTCAACATCTGCTTCCCTGATCTCCTCTATGGATCTGAATCCACGCATCAGTGCCTTTTTCCTCGCCGGTCCAACCCCCGGGATCTCATCCAGCACAGACTTTACCTGTGCCTTCCCTCGAAGTGATCTGTGATATTCGATAGCAAACCGGTGAGCTTCATCCTGGATTCTGGTGATCAGCTTAAATCCCTCACTGTTTCTGTCGATCGGAATTTCCTCATTGTTAAAATAGAGTCCCCTCGTTCTGTGGTTATCGTCCTTTACCATGCCACAGACCGGAATAGACAGCTTCAGCTCCTGAAGGACAGCCAGCGCGATATTTACCTGCCCACGTCCACCATCCATCATGATCACATCAGGAAACCTTATAAAGCTGCTCGCTTCCTTTCCCTCTGCAGTCCCCTCCAGTTCTTCTCTTTCTTCTATGCCATGGGTAAAGCGTCTTGTCAGCACCTCACGCATGCAGGCATAATCGTCCGGTCCTGACACACTCTTTATCTTGAATTTACGATAGTCACTGCGTTTGGGCTTTCCTTTTTCATATACCACCATGGAGCCTACATTGGCAAAACCACTGATATTGGAAATATCATAGGCCTCCATCCTGTCTGCCTTCTCCAACTGAAGCAGTGCTGCGATCTCCTTAACTGCTCCGATCGTCCTTCCTTCTTCCCGCCGGATCCGTTCCTTATCCTGACTCAGCACCAGATCAGCATTCCTGGCAGCCAGCTCCACCAGCTTTTCCCTGCTTCCGATCCTGGGTACCCGGATGTAAACTCTTGCTCCTCTTCTGCCGCTCAGCCACTGCTCCAGCACCTCCTGATCTTCAATTTCCTCCTGCAGCATCAGCTCTTTGGGAATAAAAGGTGTTCCTGCATAAAACTGCTTCACAAAATCCAGAAGGATCTGCGCTCTCGGAGTCTGCGACACATGTGTCATATAAAAATGCTCCCGTCCCATAAGCTTCCCGTCTCTGACAAAGAAAACCTGCACTACCGCATCGTTCGCATCATTTGCAAGGGCTATGATATCCTTATCCTCTCCATCACTGTCTGTAATCTTCTGTTTCTGCGCTACCTGCTTCACACTGTTATACAGATCCCGATAACGGATCGCCTCTTCAAATTCAAGCTGGTCAGATGCCGTCTGCATCTTCTGCTTCAATTCCCCAAGGATCTCCTGATAATGTCCATTCAGAAACTCCAGTGCTTTCTTTACATTTTCACCATAGGCTTCCTTAGTAATATTATGCTGACAGGGCGCCATGCACTGCTTGATGTGATAGTTCAGACAGGCTCTTCCTTGTCCGCAGTCTCCTGGCAGACTCCGGTTACAGGTTCTGAGCTGATACAGTCTATTAAGCAGCTCTATGGTATCCTTCACCGCGGCAGCACTGGTATATGGTCCGAAATATCTGGCATGATCCTTTTTCATCTCACGTGAAAACAGGACTCTTGGAAATTCTTCTCCAACCGTCACCTTGATATAAGGATAAGTCTTATCATCCTTCAGCATAGTGTTATACTTTGGTCTATGCTCTTTGATCAGATTATTTTCCAGTACCAGCGCTTCCAACTCTGAGTCCGTCACGATATACTCAAACCGGCTGATAAGAGTAACCATCTTATCGATCTGTGGTCCTCTTCCGATATTTTTACGAAAATAAGAACGGACACGATTATGGAGATTGACCGCCTTCCCCACATAAATAATAGTATCCGCTTCATCATGCATGATATAAACTCCCGGACACCTGGGAAGCTTCCTTAATTCTTCCTGAATATCAAACATAAATTCTCCTATTGCAAAAGTGACTGCATGGACTGCAGTCACTTCTTTTCTTTATTTTGTGGCACCTGAGAAAATTCCTCTAGATCCGTTTTTATTCTCATCTCTGTCAGATTCCTGTTTAAAGAAATCCTCTGGGGTACGTTCCTCTGCCTTCAGCTCAGCCTCTGTTTCCTCTTCCTGCTTTGCTGCTCTGCCAGCTTCTTCTGTATTATCCGCTTCCTCTTTCTTTTCTTCCGGTTCAGGAATACCTTTTTCTGCACGGTAGATCTTCATAAATTCCTTGCCACTGATCGTTTCCTTCTCGATCAGATGAGCTGCCAGCTTATCCATCAGCTCCCGGTTGCCGGAAAGCATCTGCCTGGCTTCCTCATAACACTCTTTCAGGATCTCCATCACTTCCGTATCTACATCAGCTGCCGTCCTGTCACTGCAGGTCAGTCTTGCACCGCCTCCAAGATATTCATTCTCTACCGTGGCAAGCCCCATCAGCCCAAACCGTTTGCTCATGCCAAACCGGGTCACCATATTAGAAGCAATATTGGTTGCCTGTTCAATATCATTGGCTGCGCCCGTAGTCACATCCCCAAAGATCAGTTCCTCAGCAGCACGTCCACCAAGCAGACTGACAAGTCTGTCATGAAGCTCTGCCTTTGTCTGCAGATATTTCTCTTCTTCAGGCACATGCATGACATAGCCAAGAGCTCCCATGGTTCTGGGAACGATCGTGATTTTCTGCACCGGCTCGGAATTCTTCTGCAAAGCACTGATCAGTGCATGCCCAACCTCATGGTAGGAAACGATCCTTCTTTCCTCCTGGCTCATGATCCGGTCTTTCTTTTCCTTACCTACAAGCACCTGCTCTACCGCTTCAAACAGATCCTTCTGATTTACATATTCTCTGCCATGCTGCACCGCATTGATCGCTGCCTCGTTGATCATATTGGCAAGATCCGCACCAACAGCTCCGCTTGTTGCCAGTGCGATCGCGTCCAGATCCACACTGTCATCCAGATGGACATCCTTGGCATGTACCTTCAGGATCGCTACTCTTCCCTTCAGATCTGGCTTATCTACAATGATACGTCTGTCAAATCGTCCGGGACGCAGCAATGCCTTATCCAGAATCTCCGGTCTGTTGGTTGCACCAAGCACCAGGATTCCCTTGGAGGTATCAAAGCCATCCATTTCAGAAAGGAGCTGGTTCAGTGTCTGTTCTCTTTCTTCGTTGCCACCGCCATATTTGCTGTCACGGCTTCTTCCGATGGCATCTATCTCATCGATGAAAATAATGCAGGGTGCATTCTTGGTTGCTTCCTTAAACAGATCTCTTACTCTGGAAGCACCTACACCTACATATAACTCAATAAAATCTGAACCGGACAGAGAGAAGAATGGTACCTTTGCCTCTCCGGCTACTGCCTTGGCAAGCAGGGTCTTACCGGTTCCGGGAGGTCCTACAAGCAGTGCTCCCTTGGGCAGCTTTGCCCCGATCTTTGCATATTTTCCGGGATTGTGAAGGAAATCCACAACTTCCTGCAGAGATTCTTTCGCTTCATCCTCTCCGGCAACATCCTTAAAGGTAATTCCTGTTTCCTTCTGTACATATACCTTCGCTGTACTCTTTCCAACCCCCATGGGACCGCCGCCCTTGGACATCTTACGGAACAGGAAGCTGAGCAGTACCCACATCAGAAGGATCGGTACGACATAAGTTAAAAGGAAACTGATGATCACACTGGAGCTGTCTGCCACTTCTCCCTTGACAGGTACATCATATTTCAGCAGCCGCTGGGTCAGCGTGTCATCATCTTCGATCTTACCGGTATAATAAGTGACAGCCGATGGACTGCCATACAGATACAGCAGCTTGTTTGCTTTTTCTTCTTCCTTTGGTTTAATATTAACTCTGTCCGTGCTGATGGTAACGGACTCTACCTTATTATCCTCCAGCATCTGAATAAATTCATTGTAGCTGATCTCCTTCTGTGTTTCTCCAGACATCATCTTCATAAAACTGCTCATCAGAAGCAGTGTCACCAATGCTGCGATCAGAAACAGGACAATGCTCTGGCGTTTGGGATCTTTTCCACTGCCACCGGAGCCGTTTCTGCCTTCGTTTCCTTTATTTCCTGAATCTCCCTGACCGGAATTATTTCCGTTTCCCGGTTCATATTGGTTTAAGTTCTGTTCACTCATAAATTACTTACTCTTTCCTTTTAATATCGGCTCGCTGGTCAGATCTACTCCCAGCTTTTTAAATGTCCTCATATCCACATCAGAAAGCATAACAGAAGTATGCACCTGACATCCTGTCAGCGCAGGAATCTGTTCCAGTGCTTTTCTTGCATTCGGATCCGTGGTCGCTGAAATTGCCAGTGCAATCAGTACCTCATCTGTGTGAAGTCTGGGATTCGTACCGCCCAGATACTGGGTCTTCAGTTCCTGGATCGGCTCGATCGCTGCCGGTGAGATCAGATGGGTATCATGATCTACGCCGCCAAGATACTTCAGTGCATTCAGCAGCAATGCTGCGCTTGCTCCAAGCAGCGCCGTCGTCTTGGATGTGATGATCTTTCCATCCGCAAATTCAATCGCTGCTGCAGGCACACCAAGCTTTTCTGCTCTTTCATTGGCTGCCACCGTCACCTTCCGATCCTCAGTGGTAATCCTTGCCTGTTTCATAAGAAGCTCGATCTTATATACCTCGTTCTCGCTTCCCTTGCCTCTTGCCACATCTCCTGCAGCCTTATAATAGCGCCGGATGATCTCCATATAAGAAGCTTCCTTACAGGCTTCATCGTCTATGATGCAGTTACCCGCCATGTTGACACCCATGTCAGTGGGGGACTTGTAAGGATTTTCTCCGTAAATGCCTTCAAAGATCGCATTCAGTACCGGAAATATCTCGATATCACGATTATAATTAACTGTTGTTTCTCCATATGCCTCCAGATGGAAGGGATCTATCATATTAACATCATTCAGATCTGCGGTTGCCGCCTCATATGCCAGATTTACCGGATGCTTCAGTGGCAGGTTCCAGATCGGGAAGGTCTCATACTTCGCATATCCAGCCTTGATGCCTCTCTTGTTGTCATGGTAAAGCTGGGAAAGACAGGTTGCCATTTTCCCGCTTCCAGGTCCCGGTGCCGTTACCACAACAAGAGGTCTTGTGGTTTCTATATATTCATTCCTTCCAAACCCGTCATCACTGACGATCAGAGGGATGTTGGAAGGATATCCTTCTATAGTATAATGAAGATATACCTTTACATTCTTCTTTTCCAGTCGCTCCTTAAATTCTACTGCACGGATCTGTCCTGCATAATGTGTCAGGACAACGCTCCCCACGTAAAGACCACGCTTCTCAAACTCCTGCATCAGTCTCTGTACATCTTCATCATAAGTAATGCCCAGATCTCCTCGTATTTTATTCTTTTCAATATCAGCCGCATTGATAACGATAACGATCTCAGCCCTGTCTGAAAGCTTCATGAGCATTCGAAGCTTACTGTCCGGTTCAAACCCCGGAAGTACTCTGGATGCATGAAAATCATCAAACAGCTTACCACCAAATTCCAGATACAGCTTGTCACCAAATTTTTCGATCCTTTCCATAATATGTGCTGACTGCATCTTCAGGTATTTTTCGTTATCAAATCCTACTCTCATAATTTCCATCCATCCATATTTATAATAAAAACAAATGCTGCTTCGCAGCGCTTGTTTTTCCATTTTGAAAAAACTCGCAAACCCGTGCTCCGCACTTCCTGTCTGCTTTCGCAGACTCTCTGCTTCGCTTGTTTTTCCATTTTGAAAAAACTCGCAAACCCGCGCTCCGCACTTCCTGTCTGCTTTCGCAGACCGTTTGCTCGTTAACGGTGCTGGAAAAACAAATGCTGCTTCGCAGCGCTTGTTTTTCCATTGCACCTGTTACATTTTAGCACATGTTATATGATTATTCCATAAAAAAGGGATGAACAAATATCAATTTTTTATAAATAAACCGTATTGACAGTGAAAACTGCGGGTGCTATGATTCTTCTATCGAAGCAAAGGTGCTATTGGTTCTGGCCATATAGCACCCTTTTTTATTTTAAAAAAGCGGAGAAAGATCGTCCCCTGACGGTTTTTCTTCAAAGGCAACTGTTGTATTTATACTAAACCAAGGAGTTATTATGGGAGTAAAATATGTATTTGTAACCGGTGGTGTTGTTTCCGGTCTCGGCAAGGGCATCACTGCTGCTTCTTTGGGAAGATTATTAAAAGCCAGAGGTTATAAGGTCACCATGCAGAAATTTGATCCTTATATCAATATTGATCCCGGTACGATGAACCCGATCCAGCATGGTGAAGTTTTTGTCACGGAGGATGGTACAGAAACTGATCTGGATCTTGGACATTATGAGCGATTCATTGATGAAAATCTGGATAAAAATTCCAACGTTACCACCGGCAAGATTTACTGGTCTGTTCTGCAAAAGGAGCGTCGTGGTGATTACGGCGGTGGTACCGTTCAGGTAATCCCTCATATCACAAATGAGATCAAAAGCCGTTTCTATCGTAACTTTACAGATGAAGATACCCGAATTGCCATTATTGAAGTAGGTGGTACGGTGGGTGATATTGAAAGCCAGCCTTTTTTGGAATCCATCAGACAGTTCCAGCATGAAGTTGGAAAAGAGAATGCCATTTTGATCCATGTTACTCTGATCCCTTACCTGAAGGCCTCTCAGGAAATGAAGACAAAGCCTACGCAGGCAAGTGTTAAGGAGCTGCAGGGAATGGGTATTCAACCGGATATTATTGTATGCCGCAGCGAATATCCACTGGATCAGCATATTAAAGATAAAATTGCTCTTTTCTGTAATGTCCCCAACAACCGTGTCCTTCAGAATCTGGATGTGGAATATCTGTATGAAGCACCTCTTGCCATGGAAAATGAACACCTGGCACAGGTTGCCTTAGAATGCCTGAATCTGGACTGTCCAGAACCGGATCTGACAGACTGGAAGGCGATGGTAGAGGCTCTGCGGACACCTCTCCACGAGGTGAATATTGCAATTGTTGGAAAATATGTTCAGCTTCATGATGCTTATATCAGTGTTGTCGAAGCATTGAAGCATGGCGGCATTTCCAACCGTACAACGGTAAACATCAAATGGATCGATTCCGAAACTGTGACAAAAGAAAATGTCGCAGCACTGCTCGGTGATGTGAATGGTGTTCTTGTTCCAGGCGGCTTTGGTCCGAGAGGTATTGATGGCAAGCTGTTCTCCATCAAGTATGCAAGAGAACATCATATACCTTATCTTGGCCTGTGTCTTGGTATGCAGCTTGCTATTGTTGAATTTGCAAGAAATGTAGTTGGATATAATGATGCCCACAGTATTGAGCTTGATCCTTCTACCACACATCCCGTCATTGCACTGATGCCAGATCAAAATGGTGTGGAAGATATCGGTGGCACACTGCGGCTTGGATCTTATCCCTGTGTTCTTGATAAAGATTCTCTTGCCTATAATCTGTATGGTGAGGAAACGATCCATGAACGCCACAGGCACCGTTACGAGGTAAATAATGATTTCCGTACAGCCCTGACCGAACGTGGTATGAAGCTCTCCGGCATTTCACCAGACGGTCGTATCGTAGAAATGTGCGAACTGTCAGATCATCCCTTCTTCATCGCCACACAGGCTCACCCGGAGTTGAAATCAAGACCGAACAGACCACATCCATTGTTCAGAGGCTTTATAAAAGCTGCTCTGGAAAATAAAGAAGCCCATAACTAATTTTCTACACCTTCCTTTTAAAATGATCCGCCCCTAATGGGCGGGTCATTTTGCGTTCATGATCTGGATACTTTATTTGTATTCATTATTCGTGTTCACTATATCAGAATAAGGGCATCTTGACTATTTAACTGCATTCTTAAAAGGAATGATTTTATGCAAATTTTATTTGTAGGAAAGATAAATCCGTGTTACGATAATAATGAAAGCAGGTAGTCATGAAAGAAAGTCAATTTTACGATGAAAATGAGCAGAAACGGGTAAATAAACTCGTTGATGATATGACTCTTTTTGATGAAGAAGAGGTTAAGCCTGCAAAGACAAAGCCAGTAGAAGCTCAGCCACAGCAGACAAAGACAGAGCCGAACGTGAATCAGATTTCTACAGATGAAGCTTCACAGGCTTTGATTAATCAGATTCTTGCAAACGGAGGCTCAATTGGTATTCCAGTATTTTACGGTATTAAAAAGACATAAACAAAATATTTAAGTTCCCTAGTAGCTATTGGTAGTTAC